>Ga0207733_100045_pt1 | contig 136859 bp, 129 predicted proteins | sample A23P3SouthBayCA_FD_187735 | JGI IMG/M metagenome (GOLD analysis project Ga0207733, IMG submission 187735) | Aerobic enrichment media microbial communities from Eden Landing Ponds, California, USA - A23 P3 (SPAdes) | ecosystem: Environmental > Aquatic > Marine > Unclassified | place: Emeryville... | reverse complement strand
CAGGCGTGGGCGTCGGAGTTGGGGTGGGCGTCACCTCAGGCGTGGGCGTCGGAGTGGGGGTAGGAGTTACCTCAGGCGTGGGCGTCGGAGTTGGGGTGGGCGTCGGAGCCGGAGTGGGGGTGGAAGTAGGAGTCGGGGTCGGAGTGGCGGTCACCGTGGAGGTCTGCGTGTCGACGGTCACGGCGGTGGACGCCGAGTCGTCCGCGCTGTCGACGGTCGCGGTGTAGTCGCCGGCGTCACTGCCGCCGGTCGCCCAATTGAGGGTGACCGTCGTCGACTCGCCGCTGTCGAGGGTCACCGACCGGGAGTCGCGCTGGGTCCCGTCGGTCGACAGCGAGACGGTCTGTGTCCCCGTGGCCGACCCCGTGTTCTCGACGGTGGCGTCGACGGTCAGCGTCTCGCCCTCGGTGACCGGAGCGTTCGTCGTGTCCAGAGACACCGAGAAGTCCGCGCTCGCCGTCTGTGGGGGGGCCGACAGGGCCGAGTCGAACCGGACGTTCGCGACGCCGGGGTTGTTCGGGTCCTCGGAGACGGTCTGTCCGCTCCCGTCCGCCAGTGCGCCCGTCGTGGGGTCTTCGAGCGGTCCACCGGACCGACTCGACGGGCCGTCCGCGGCGCCCCAGTAGTTCTGCCGGGCGTCGACGACTTCGTCCGGCACCTCGTTCGTGATCCCGTAGCCGTTGCCGGCGAAGGTGTTCTGTCTGACCTCGAAGGCGGCCGCGATACCGTCGGTCTTGTAGCCGACGAAGCGGATAGCGCTGTCCCCGTTGTCGCGGATCTCGTTGCCGTGGATCTGGGCCGTCATCGCCGGGCCGTTGTTGGTCTCGTCGTCGTTGCGGGTCTCGATGACGAGTCCGTCCGTCCGGCTCTCGTTGACGACGTTGTCGTCGAACGCGAGGTCGTAGGTCGAGTTTCCGGCGTCGTTCAGCTGGAAGAGGACTCCCTTGGTAGCGGCCCCGCCGAGTTCGAGCGTGTTGTTCGCCACGTTGACGTTCTGGTAGGTGGAGCCGCCCTTCCCGTTTATGTCGACCATGATCCCCTCGGACCCGTCGATGTTACGCATGGTGTTGCGCTCGATGGCCAACCCGTCGAGGTCCTTTTTCATCCGCTCGAAACTGACGCTGAGCGCTGCCATCGTGTTGTCCGTGACCGCCACGTTGCGCACGGTCGTCGTGGAATCCGACCGGATCAACACGTCTCCCTCGATCCGGTTGTCGGAGAGGTTGATGTTTTCGAGCCTGTACTCGCTGTCGTCCGCGGTCGTCGTCTCGAAGTTGATCGCGTCCACGCTGTCGTCGTAGAAGACGTTCCCCGAGAGTTCGATGTCGCTGTAGGTGGATTTGACCCCCCGAGTCTTGATGTCGAACCCGGCGGCGAATATCCGGCTCTGGTTGATCGTGACTCCTTCGAGGGCGACGCCATCGGAGTTGATGTCGCCGATGTTCCCCGATATCTGGAGTTCTGTCCCGTCGAAGCCCGTTATCGTCGTGCGGTCGGCGTTCTCGGTCAGGTTGAAGTTCGGTCCCAGCGGCCCGTTCAGCATCGGCGCGTTCGGTCCGGGACCGGGCGAGCCGTCCCCGGGGTCGCCCACGAACCTCAGATCCGGTTTGTCGACGACGACCTGGGCCTCGAGGCTCTGTTTCCCCGAGTAGCTCCCCGATTCGACCTCGATAGTGTCGCCCGGCGACGCGGCGTCGACCGCGGGCTGTATCGACGTGTAGTCGCCGCTGCCGTCGGCGGCGACGACGATCGTCGAGTCGTTGCCGGCGGCGCTCGTGGTCGACACGCCCGCTACCGAAAGCACCGACAGCACCATCAGGCCTCCCAGTGCGAGCGCACGCAGGCCGTCCGTCCGCGCGTCTCCGGTCATCCTCGCTTCCTCCCGCGCCGGCCCACCGACCGTCCCGCGATCGGTCTTCGCCCGTCCCGACCGGCGGTGCCGCTCCCTCTCCACCGTCGGTCCGACTGTACACCACCCCTGTGTGCGCCGCCCGGGCCCACCGGACGGCTCTCGGCTTGCGATAGCATGGTCTGTTCTCTCGGACGCCGGCCGCCGCGCCCGTCCGGCGGCGACGTTCCGCTGGGTCGACAGAACGCCGGGGGTGTCCTAAACCCTGGCGCCAACTGTGTGGTGTCCGGGCCGAGCACCGGCGACTCGGCCGCTTTCGGCGATGACGACCGAAGGAAACCGCCGCCGTCCCCGCCCCGGAGTCGCGCACGTCGGCCGCGCTCGTCGCCCCGTGGTGCCCGTCCGGGCCCACCCGCTCACGCCGGCGTCCGGTCGCTGTCTGCCGGATAGAGGGTCCTGACGACCGGACTGTGGCAATACCGGCCTAGGCATCTATGTGTGTGGGCCTGCTGCACTTGCCCATGCAGGGTGGGGTCGATTCGGTACTCGGGTGGCGAGATGTCGTCGACGCGGTGTCCGAGCGTGTCGGGGTACAGGTGGACGGGGAGTTCGCCTACGTGTCCGAGGAGTTGGCGACGGCGGTCGGCGTCGAGGCGGACGCGCTCGTCGGCGCGGACTGGCGGGCGGCGTTCGACGGCGCCGAGGCGGACCGACTCGAACGGGCAGTCGAGGCGGCGCGAACGGCGGGTCGCTGGGAGGGCCAGGCTCGTGTCGGTGAGAACGCGGTCGAACTGACGCTGTCCGCGACCGACGAGGGCGCGCTCCTGTGGGTCTTCGGGGACCGCGTGCCACACCAGGGCGGGCGCGAGGGCGCGCCGCCGGAGCGACAGGCGCGACTGTTCGCCCGGCCGGAGTTCGTCCGGACTGTGCTCGACGCCGTCGACGACGTCGTGTACGTCATCGACGAGGACGGTCAGTTCTACCTCTGGAACGAGACGCTCGCCGAGACGACGGGGTACACCCACGCGGAGATCGGGGCGATACACCCCAAGGAACTCGTCGCCGAACACGACCACGAGTACGTTCCCGGTCTGATAGAGGCCATCGGCGCCATCGAGGCCCGCCGCGTCGACGTGGACATCAACACGAAAGGCGGCGAGGACATCACCCACGAGTTCAAGGGGACGACCTTCGAGGACCCCGAGACCGGCGAGCGCTTTCGCTGTGGCCTCGCGCGGGACGTCACGGAAGAGCGCGAGCGCGAGCGGGAACTGGAACGCCGCCTCGAGGAACTGGCGACGCTGGACAACACCAACGAGATCCTACTGGAGACGGTCCGGGAGCTGGTCGAGAGCCCGACCCGGCAGGCCGTCGAACGCCTCGTCTGTCGGCGGCTGGCGGCCTCGGACCTCTACCGGTTCGCCTGGATGGCCGAGCGCGGGGTCGACGGCGACGGCGTTCGCACCCGGGCGACCGCCGGAGCCGGTCTCGACGGCGGCCTCGCAGCGACGGACGGCTCCGAACCCCTGGCGAAACGAGCGGTTCGAACCCGGGAGATACAGGTTCTCACGCCCGACAGCCAGGCGTTCGACCCCTGGCGCGACAGTGCGGTCGAGTCGGTCGCCGCGCTCCCGCTCCGCAACGACGGGGCGGTCCACGGCGTCCTCGTCGTGGGGGCGACTCGCGAGGACGCCTTCGACGGACGCAAACGCGACGCGCTCGACGTCCTCGGCCGTACCGTCGGGTTCGTCGCCGACGCCGCCAGACGTCGTGAACTGCTCTTTGCCGACTCCGTCCTCGAACTCGAGTTCCGCGTCGACGACGCCGACACCGTCCTGTTCGGGGCCGCGACGGCGCTGGACTGCCGACTCGAACTCGATGGGTACGTCGCCACCGGCGACGACTGGGTCCTCTACTGCTCGGTCGACGGGGCGGCGACCGAGGGCGTCGCCGACACCCTGGCGGCCGACGAGCGGACCGAGCGCGCCAGACCGCTCGACGACGACCGCGTCGAACTCGTCGCCTCGTCGTCGGTCCTCGACGCGGTCGTCGCCGCAGGGGCAGTCGTCGACACCGGCGTCGTCGACCGCGGGCGGGGACGCCTCGTCGTCGAGGCACCGCTGTCGGTCGGTGCGCGCGAGGTCGTCGAGCGCCTGCGGCGCCACTATCCCGACATCGAACTCCAGGCACGCCGCGAGCGCGAGCGCAGCGTCGCCACGGCCGGCCGCCCGGGCGGCGTACTCGACTCGCTGACCGACCGCCAGCGGGAGGTGCTGGAGGCGACCTACCGGGCCGGTTACTTCGCGTGGCCTCGCGAGAGCACCGCCGAGGAGGTGGCCGAGACGCTCGATATCGACGCCTCGACGCTCCACGGCCACCTCAGGAAGGCCGAAGGGACGGTGCTGGCCGCGCTGTTCGCGGACGACGACGCCGACGAGTGACTCCCCCACGACACTCCCGGCCCGGAACCGGCCGCCCGGGTCCGGCTCCTCCGTCGACCCTTGCAGGTGTCTGACGGCGGTTTCAGCGTCAGAAAACGCTCGTGGAACATTAACACGGACCGGAGGCAACGTGGGAGTGATGTGTGCATCGCGTGATTCGGCCCCCCTCCACCGATCGACCGGGTGCTGCGAGACGCGCACGGTGCTGGTCGTCGACGACGACCCGGAGCTGACGGCGCTGGCGGGCGCCTACCTCGGGCGGATCGACGACGTGTCGGTCCGGACGGCGACCGACGCGACCGACGCGCTCGCACGGGTCGACGAGTCGATCGACTGCGTCGTGAGCGACTACGAGATGCCCGGGATGGACGGGTTGGCGCTGCTCGACGCCGTGCGGGCGGCCCATCCGGACGTGGACCTCGTACTGTTTACGGGCATCGCGGAGGACGACCTCGTCGAGCGAGCGCGTGACCGGGACGCGCGGTACGTTCGCAAGGGCGCGTCGACGGGCGGATTCGACGACCTGGTCGAGGCCGTCGAGGACGCGCTCGCCGACTGAGGCGGCGTGACGAGCGGTGCCGGGTGCCACCGCGGCACGTCCCGCGGACACGGAACAGTAGGTTTATCAGTCGCAGAGGGCGAAGATTCCCCAAGATTACTCTCGAGATGACGACGAACACACAACCGGAGGTGAACATCGGACTCGTCGGTCACGTCGACCACGGCAAGACGACGCTGGTGCAAGCGCTGTCGGGCGAATGGACGGACCAGCATTCCGAGGAGATGAAACGCGGGATCTCGATCCGCCTCGGCTACGCCGACGCGACGTTCCGGCAGTGTCCGGAGGGGGACGTCCCCGACGCGTACACCGTCGAGGAGACCTGTGGCGAGCACGACGCGGAGACGGACGTGCTGCGGACGGTCTCCTTCGTCGACGCGCCGGGCCACGAGACGCTGATGGCGACGATGCTCTCCGGCGCGGCGATCATGGACGGCGCGGTGCTGGTGGTCAGCGCCAACGAGGACGTCCCGCAGGCACAGACCGAGGAACACCTGATGGCGCTGGACATCATCGGCATCGACAACATCGTCGTCGCCCAGAACAAGATCGACCTGGTCGACGCCGAACAGGCCCGCGAGAGCTACGAGCAGATCCAGGAGTTCGTCGAGGGCACCGTCGCCGAGGACGCGCCGATCGTCCCGATCAGCGCCGGTCAGGGCGTCAACATGGACCTCCTCATCGACGCCGTCGAGCGGGAGATCCCCACGCCCGACCGCGACCCCGACGCGGACGCGGAGATGCTCGTCGCGCGCAGTTTCGACATCAACCGCCCGGGCACCACCTGGGACTCGCTCCTGGGCGGGGTGCTCGGCGGCTCGCTCGTCGAGGGCGAACTCGAAGCCGACGACGATATCGAACTCCGCCCCGGCCGCGAGGTCGACGAGGGCGGCCAGACCGAGTGGCAGCCCGTCGAGACCACGGTCAGGTCGCTGCAGGCGGGCGGCGACACGGTCGAGACGGCGACGCCCGGCGGCCTGCTGGGCGTCGGCACCGGGCTCGACCCCTCGATCACGAAGGGCGACGCGCTCGCCGGGCAGGTCGCGGGCCCGCCCGGTACCCTGCCGCCGACCCACGAGCAGTTCACGATGGACGTGGACCTCCTGGACCGTATCGTCGGTGAGAACGCCGGCGAGGTCGAGGAGATCTCGACGGGCGAGCCGCTGATGATGACCATCGGCACGGCCACGACGGTCGGCTCGGTCACCAGCGCTCGCGGCGGCGAGGCCGAGGTCGCGCTCCAGCGCCCGGTCTGTGCCCGCGAGGGCGCGAAGATCGCCATCAACCGACGGCTGGGCGGCCGCTGGCGGCTCATCGGGATCGGCACGCTCCGGGAATGAGCGTCGTCATGGACACGAACGCACTGATGATGCCCGTCGAATGCGACGTTCGCGTGTTCGAGGAGCTGGAGCGGCTGGTGGACGCGAGCGAGCTGCTCGTCCCCGAGGCCGTCAGCGACGAACTCGCGAAGCTCGCCGACGGGAACGGGAAGGAGGCGACCGCCGCCAGCGTCGGGCTGGACCTGGCGCGCGACCGCTGTGAGTCGGTCGCGCACGCGGACGCCTACGCGGACGACGCCGTCCTCGCGGTCGCCGAGCGCGACGGCGTCTCCCACGCGGTCACGAACGACGGCCCGCTCAAGCGCCGGCTGCTCGACGCCGGCGTTCCGGTAGTTAGTTTACGGGCCGAGAACAAACTCACAGTCACTCAACCATAACATGTACAAACGGGTTACACTCCGCGACACGGTCGAAGTGCCGCCGGCGCACCTGGCCGAGGTGACGCCGGGGCTGGTCAAACGGCTCCTGCAGGACAAGCTCGAGGGACGGATGGACGAAGACGTGGGCTCGGTCGTCTCGGTGATCGACGTCCACGACATCGGCGAGGGGGCGGTCGTCCCCGGACAGGAGGGCGTCTACTTCACCGCCGAGTTCGACGCGCTGACCTTCGATCCGCAGATGCAGGAGGTCGTCGACGGCGAGATCGTCGAGGTCGTCAACTTCGGTGCGTTCGTCGGGATCGGTCCCGTCGACGGGCTGCTGCACGTCTCCCAGATCTCCGACGAGTACCTCGCCTACGACGAGGAGGGCCAGATGCTCTCCTCGCGGGACTCCAACCGCACGCTCGGGGTCGGCGACGCCGTCCGGGCGCGCATCGTCACCAAGAGCATCGACGAGCGCAACCCCCGGGACTCGAAGATCGGCCTCACCGCCAAACAGGTCGGCCTCGGCAAGCACGGTTGGCTCGAGGAGGAGCGCCAGCAGCGCGAGCCGACGACGGAAGCGGGTGAGGACTGATGGCCGACCGACTGGTCTGTCGCGAGTGCCACCGCGTGCAGGACTCCGAGGAGGCCGAGACCTGCGTCTCCTGCGGGTCCTCGTCGCTCACGGAGGACTGGGCGGGCTTCGTCGTCATCACCCACCCCGACCGCAGCGAGATCGCAGAGGAGATGGGCGTCACCGAGCCCGGCCGCTACGCGCTGAAGGTCCGCTAACGTGACCGTCGTCCTCGAACTCCAGTCCGCGCTCCGTTCGGAGCTCAAAGACCCGTTCGGCCCCGTCTCCACCGACACGGCCGCCGTTCTCGACGCCGCCGGCGACCCGCTCGTCACCGTCGGCGACATCGTCACCTACCACACCCTCGACGCGGGCCGGGTCCCCGACCTGGCGTTCGTCGACGAGCGCACCGAGCGCGCCGCCGTCGACGACGAGGTCAGCGAGGCCATCGAGGACGACCGCTTCGACCGCGTCCGCTCCATCGAGAACCCGCCGGCGACGCTCACCGCCGCGTTGCTGGGCGCGCTGACCGACGCGCTCGCCGCCGACGAGCGGACGCTCGTCCGCGTCGACGGCGAAGAGGACCTGGCCGCGCTCCCCGCCATCGCCGCCGCGCCCGACGGCGCGAGCGTCTGCTACGGCCAGCCCGGCGAGGGCGTCGTCCACGTCACCGTCGACGCCGAGAGCCGCGAGCGGGTCGTCGACCTCCTCGACCGGATGGAGGGCGACCCGTCCCGCGCGTTCGACGCGCTCGACATCGACCGGGCGTGACGGTCCGTTTCTGTCGGTCTCCTCTCTTTCGTTCGTAGCGCCCGTTCGCGCGGACCGCTCCTCGCACTCAGTCGGTTCGGGAGTAGGCGGTCGCGGAGGCGGTCTTCCGCGAGCGGACGGCGCCGACGACGGCGTAGACGAAGGGGGTGTCGGCGACGGCGACGAACAGTTTGAACAGGTACTGGCCGGCGACGATGGTGAGGGCGCTCGACAGGGGGGTCGAGCCGAGGAAGTAGAAGCCGACGAGGACGAAGATGACGGTGTCGACGAGCTGGCTGGTGGCGGTCGAGCCGACGTTGCGCAGCCAGAGGTGGTCGCCGTCGGTGGCCTCGCGGATCCAGTGGAAGGCGAACACGTCCCAGTTCTGACTGACCACGTACGCCGAGAGGCTGGCGACGACGATGGCGGTGCTGGAGCCGAGGACGTTCCGGAAGGCGGCGAGGTCGATCTGGCCGGGGGCCGACTGGGGAAGCGCCGGCGCCTCGATGGTGCTCCAGACCAGCAGGAGCATGACGACGTTCATCAGGAAGCCGACGTTGACGACGACGGTGGCGGCCTTGCGACCGTACAGCTCCGAGTAGCAGTCCGAGGCGAAGAAGGTCACCGCGTAGGCCAGCGCCGCGCCCGGGAGGACGAGGGCGCTGCCGGCCAGGGGCAACTCGACGGGCAACTGGAAGGCCAGCAGCTTCGAGGCGGTCAACTGCGCCGTGACGATGGCGGTGACGAACAGGCCGATCAGGCCGACCTGCACCGGCGAGAGCGCGGGACGTGGCTCGCTCATCGCTCCTCCTCGAGCCGGCCTTGCCGGGCGTCGATGTCGTCGAGCATGTCGAGCGTCTTGCGCATCGAGGCGCGGATCGCCTCGCTCCGGTTGACGAACTTGCCGTCCTCCCCGACGTGTTCGTCCATGTCCTCCAGCAACTCCTGGGGCACCTCCACGCTGATCTTGGGCATGATATTACCCAGGGGTTCCTCGACGAATATAGGCGGTTCGATCCCGTCGACCGGGTCACTCGCCCACTGGACCGAACTGCCGCCATGCAGCACGGTTCGCAGAAACTCTGGGATAGACGGTGCCATGCCTCGATCGGGTGGGGCCTCGGCGCGGGCGGCGGTGGTCGCGGCGGACCCGGTGGTCGTCCTCGATCCCGGTGAGGTGAGGATCGACAGGGGCGCGCTCGACCGGGTGTTCGACGACCGGACGGGGGGCGTACGTGGGCGGCGCCCGCTTCGAGCTTCGCGGCGTCCCCCGCGTCGACGACTCTGATACGGATTATCGCACGCGGTTCCCGGGTCGACCGCACGCCGTCGTGCGATCGATCCGGACTGTCTTGCAGTCGTCCGTACGAGGCCGGGGCGTCGGTCGGCCCCCGACACCGTCGCCCCGGCCGTCCACGATACGTTTCGTTTCACCCGACACTCACTGTCGGGAGGTATTTCACAGGGCCGAGCGAAGACGGGGCCAATGCAGGGGACGCGGGACGAACCAGTCAGGACCGCGGTGGTCGGAGCACCTGCCGACCGCGAGCGGCTCGCGGCGGCGCTGTCGGGGGACGACGCCGTCGCGACCGTCGGACACGGGGGACTCGACACGCTCGTCGACGGGTCGACGACCGAGGTCGACTGCATCGTCTGTCCGACGGGCGGGGACTACGAGTGGACCAGAGAGAGCGACCGCGCCGTCGGGGTCGTCGTCGTCGCCGAGGGGCTGGAGCGGTCGGTCCTCGAGCGGGTCGTCGGCGACGCCCGCGGCGCCCACGTCCACCCGGGGAGCGACCTGTCGACGGTGCTGCCGGTGCAGGTCGAGCGGCTCGCCGACCGCGTCTCGTCGCCGGCCGCGTGGCGGCTCGCCGACTTCGCGGACGAGGCCGTCGTCGAGTTCGACCCCGAGACGCTCGCGCTCCGGGACGCAAACGAGCGGTTCCACGACCGGTGGGGGTGGGGTCCGACCGACCTGACGGACGCGACCGTCCGGGACCTCCTCGTGACCGACATCACCGAGGAGCTCCGCGGCCAGGGGCGCGGGGCCGACGGGGAGCAACATCTGGAGTGGATGGACTCGGACGCGGACCCGGTCGAGACGATGGTCGAACGCGCCCGGGGCGGTAACTACGAGACCCGCGAGTGGCACTGCACCGACGCCGACGGGGCCGCGTTCAAGACGGAGGTCGACCTGCTCGTCGACGAGCGCGCGGGCACCGGGTACCTCGTCGCCGACGTTCCCCCACCCGAATCGACGGGACGTGAGGCCGACCCGCTCGCCCGCGACGAGGCCGCGATGCTGCGCTCGCTGGTCGACCACGTCCCGATGTCGGTGTACTTCAAGGACACCGAGAGCCGCCACGTTCTCGTCAGCGAGGACGTGGTCGAGCCGTTCATCGAGTCGCCCGAGGGGAAGATCCTCCATTCCCCCGAGGACGTGGTGGGCAAGACCGACTTCGACCTCTACGAGGCGGACAACGCCGCCGAGGCGGTCGCCGACGACCGCGCGGTGATCGAGAGCGGCGAGCCGATCCGCGACCGGGTCGAGCACGCCCAGCCGCCCAACGGCCAGGATCTGTTCTTCCAGACCACCAAGGCGCCGTGGTACGACGAGGCGGGCCGCGCCCGGGGGATCGTCGGCGTCACCGTCGACGTGAGCGAGCAGAAGCGCCGCGAGCGGGAACTCGACCGGCAGAACGAACGGCTGGAGGAGTTCGCCGGCATCCTCAGCCACGACCTGCGCAACCCGCTCAACGTCGCCAAGAGCCGCCTCGAACTGTACTGGCGGTCGGGCGACGAGTCGGAACTCGAGGAGGTCGCGGCGATGCACGACCGCATCGAGGCCATCGTCGACGAGGTGCTCACCTACGCCCGCGAGGGCAGTCACATCGACGAACTGGAGTGGGTCACCGGCGTCGACCAGGCCGAGGCCGCCTGGGACGCCGTCGACACCGGCGCGGCGACGCTGGTGACCGACTGGGCGTACGCCATCCGCGGCGACGCCGACCGGCTCGGGCGCCTCTTCGAGAACTGCTATCGGAACGCCGTGGAACACGGTTCCACGAGCAGTCGGTCGAAGGCCGACGACGCCGTCGAACACGGTTCGACGAGCCCTGCTTCGCAGGCTCAGCAGGACGCCGACGGAGCAAGCTCCGTCGAGCCGTCGGGCGCTGACGCGCCCGAAGACGCAGTCGAACACGGCGGCGACGCCCTCACCGTCCGCGTCGGCACGCTACCGGAGAGCGATCCGGGATTCTACGTCGAGGACGACGGTTCGGGCATCCCCGAGGACGTGCGCGAGCGAGTGTTCGAACGCGGCGTGTCGAGTAGCGACGGCGGGACCGGCTTCGGTCTCGCCATCGTCGCCGAGATCGCCGACGCCCACGGCTGGGCGGTGCGGGCGACCGAGAGCGACGAGGGCGGCGCCCGGTTCGAGGTGACCGGCGTCACTCGCGGCGACGAACTGGACGAGTAACGGGCGGACCGAGCGGTCGCGAGACCGCGATACGGCCCGTCAGTCGGCGGCTTCGCCCTCGCGGCTGGGCGTGCGGCGGCCGCCGAAGGTGTACAGCCACAACAGCCCGAGCCCGATCATGTAGGCGACGGCGACGGGGATGGCGAACACGAGCATCGTCAGCAGGCTGGAGGGGGTGATGAAGGCGGCGACGACGACGATGGCCATGACGACCGTCCGCCAGCGGTCGAACATCGTCTGGAAGGAGATCAGCCCGCCGCGGTGGAAGAGGAACATCGTGACCGGGACCTCGACGAGCAGGCCGAAGCCGACGGTCGTCAGCACGACCAGCCACCCGAACTTGTTGATCCGGTAGTAGATGACCATGCTCGACTCGATGGCGTCGGCGGCCAGCCAGGAGATGATCGCCGGCGCGACGTAGAGGAAGCCGACGATGGACCCGCCGACGATGCCGACGATCAGGGTGACGGCCCACGCGCCCAGCACCCGCCGGTCGCCGCCGACCAGCCCCCGTTCTTTCAGCCGGGGCCAGGCGTAGTAGAGGATCAGCGGGAACGTCGCCACCAGCCCCAGCAGCGTCGCGAACTTGATCTCGAAGATGAGCGCTTCGGCGGGGTGCAGCGTCACGATGTCGGCCTGGGCGATCTGGCTCTCGGGCATCTGCCCGAAGAAGGCCTTCCGCAGCGTGTTGATCCCGCCCTGGTAGAGGAAGACGAACGTCGCGGCCATGACGATACCGAACAGGCCGACGATGCGGAACGCCCGCGAGGTGAGGCTCTCCAGGATGAAGGCGATGTCGTAGTAGTAGCCGCCGATGTCGTCCTCGGTGGTCTCCTCCTCGGTGAACGAGTCGACGACGCCCGCGGTCGTCGAACTGAGGAGGCCGCCCTCCTCGTCGTCGGTCGCGCCGTCTCCGCCGGTCGCCGCCTCACCGCCTTCGCCGTCCTCGGCGGCGGCCTCGGCGCGGGCCTCCTGGGCCTCCTGGACCTCGTCGAAGCGGTCGAGGATGGCCTGGGCCTTGTCGGGGTCCTCCTGTTCCTGCAGGGCCTCGCGGGCGAGTTCGGTGGCCTCGCTCTCGTCCATCTCCTCGAAGCGCTCGGGCGGCGCGGCGGGGATGGCCGCGGCCGACAGCGCGAGCAGGTCGATGTCGGTCGGCGAGCCCTGCGGTTCGGCGGGGTCGCGGGCGGCGTCGAGTTCGCGGATGGCGAAGTAGAAGCCGGCGCCGACCAGCGCGAGCAGCGCCAGCCCCAGTCCGACGAGCGCGGCGACGATCTGGACGTCGAGGCCCGTCAGTTCGGTGAGCGTGGGGAAGGGCCCGAACCGGTCGGAGACCGAGGTGACGAGGTCGTTGATCGCCGGGACGCCGTAGCGGGTGACGAAGACGTAGCCGGCGCCGAACCCGACCAGCGCGACGGCCACGAGCTTGTTCCAGTAGCGGCGGACGACCATGCCCGCCGAGACCTCGTCGGCCGAGCGCCGGAGCAGTTCGGCGAAGCGGGCGAGCGCGAGGCTGAAGCCGTAGAGGCCGATCAGCGGGATGGCCCACATGAGCTGGGTGAGCGGGTCCGGCGGCGAGAAGAAGGCGCCGAACGTGACGATCCCGAGGACGGCGTAGCGCCAGCGGTCGCGCATCGCCTGGTAGCTCAGGATTCGCAGGTAGGCGAGCGAGCTCATCGCCAGCGGCAGCTGCGCGGCGAGGCCGAAGGAGAGGCCGAGGAAGGCGATGAACTGCGTCCACTTGACGATCGACCACGCGGGCTCGAAGCCGGCGTTGACGGCGTTGCCGGCGAGGAACCCGAGCATGAGCGGGAAAAAGAGGTAGTAGGCGTAGGCGAGGCCGGCCGCGAACAGGACCACCGAGAGCAGCGTCGGGATCGCGAGTTTCCACCTGGGCACGTCTTCGGCGGGCCACCAGCCACGCGCCCGCAAGGCGTCGCGGCCGAAGTAGATCACGACGGGGAGCGCCACGAGAACGCCGACGAACATCCCGATCTTCGCCTGCAGGAGGATCACGTCGAAGGGCGTGGTCGCGACGATCTGGATGTCCGGGTTCTGGTTGAGGTCGGCCTTGAGCTGGTCCCAGACGTAGAGCCGCAGCGCGTAGAACGTCCCCATGAACCCGATCACGAAGACCATGAAGGCCTTCTGGAGGTCCTCGCGGGCGCTGCCGATCATGGACCCGAGGGTCGCGCGACCCTGTGCGACGGTCCGCTTCGTGTCCTCGTCGATCGCGGCAGCCATCTCGGGGAGTGGTAACCGAGTGACTGTTATCAATCTATTCATCACGAGAAGTGCGCGGACCGAAAACGGCCGTCCGCGCGCCCGAGCGCCGGCCGCTTCCCCCCGACGACGGGGCGGGCGAAAAGAAGGCTTACAATAGGGGAGCGCAAACCCGGCCACGAATGACTGACGAGCGGCCCGGCGACGGCGACGAGGAGGGGGGAGCCGCCGGTCCGCGCGACGACGAACCCGGGCCGAGCGACGCCGCCGACGAGCCGGCGGAGTCGCGCGACGAGCAGCGAGACGACGCCCCCGGCCGGGGCGCGGACGGCTCGCCCGACGACGAAACGGCGGACCCGCCCGACGAGCCGATCCCGGGAGGTCGGGACGGCCCCGACCGCTACGACCCCGCGGCCGAGCGCCGGACCGACGCCAACCCCTCGCCGCGCCCGGAGAGTCTCCCCGGCGACGACGGACCCGGTCGGGACGGCGGCGAGAGCGGCTCCACGGACTCTCTGGGTCACCCCGGGGTCGACGACGACGAGGCGCCCGGCGACCCCGACGAGTGGGTCGACGACGAGGAAGACGCCGGTGGCGGTGACGACGGTGACGACGACGCCACTGACGACCCCGCCGCGGTCCCGGCCGACACGGTCGAGGGCGGCGCGGCGGCCGACGGCGGCGACGCGACCGAGTTCGGCGGGGACATCAACCCGCACGTCAACCCCTCCTCGGGCGGGCCGGCGGAGGGCGCGCCGGCCGCACCGGTCGACGAGGGCATCGGCGGCGCCCCGGACGACCAGGAGATGCCGCTGGCCCAGCACATCGAGGAGATGGTCCGCCGGCTGGGCGTCGTCGTCGTCGTGATGGCGCTGGTCAGCGGACTCACGTTCCCATTCGCCGACCGGCTCATCACGTTCCTGTGGTACTCCTTCCTCGAGGGGTCGCCGCAGGTCTGCCCCACGACCGCTCCCTCCGCCGACGCGGCCTGTCCGTACCTGTTCCAGCCGCTCGCGCTGATGTTCGCCCGGCTCAAGGTCGCCTCGCTGGTCGGGTTCGTCGTCGCCCTGCCGGTCACCGTCTACGAGTCGTACCTGTTCATGCGTCCCGGTCTCTACCCCCGCGAACGCCGCTACTACCTCGCCTCCGTCCCGACGAGCCTCGTCCTCGCCGGCGTCGGCATCCTCTTCGCGTACCTGCTCGTCCTCCCGACGCTGTTCGTCTACTTCACCGGCTACACCGCCCAGGCCGCCGAGGTCACGTTCAGCCTCACCGAGACGTTCAACCTCATCGTGATGATGCTCGGCTTCTTCGCGCTGGTCTTCCAGATCCCGCTGCTCATCATGCTCGCGGTGATGATGGGCGTCACCTCCCGCAAGTGGTTGGCCGCCCGCCGCATCTACTTCTGGGGCGGGTTCGCCACCGTCGCCTTCCTCTTCAGCCCCGACCCGACCGGGATGGCGCCCATCCTCGTCGCCGCGACGATGATCGTCCTCTTCGAGGGCACGCTGCTCCTGCTGTACTGGACCGGCGAGGCGGCGGGGGTCACGGCCGAGGATATCGCCGCTCGCCGGCCGTTCGTCTGGCTCGGCGCCGCCCTGGTCGGCTACGTCGTCTCCACCGCGCCGCTGCCGGGCGGCTACTACGAGCAGCTGCCCGCCGCGGTCACGTCGGCGCTCGCCGACTTCGGCGTCACCCGCCTGACGCCGCTCGTCATCGGTCTCGCGCTCATCGCGGTCTACGAGGCGGTCCTCTACGTCGACCGGAACGCCCTCGGCCGGTCGGACGCCTACAGCTACCTCGCCCGCGGTCGGGTCGCCGTCTGGCCGCTGTCGCTGTTCGTCGGCTACCTCGGTAGCCCCGACCCCGCGCTCCTCGCCCGCATCGACGCCGTCGACCTCTCGACGGTCGAGTCGGCCGGCGTCGTCGTCGGCCTGATCGTCACCTACGAGTTCCTCCTCGTGGTCGTCGACTGGATCGAGAACCGGGAATGACCGGGCGCGTACTGCTCGTCCGCCACGGCGAGACCACCTGGAACCGCGCCGGCCGCATCCAGGGGTGGGCCGACGCGACGCTCACCGAGGCGGGCCGCGAGCAGGCCCGCGCGATCGGGTCGCATCTGGTCGACTCTCACAGCGTCAACCGACTCGTCGTCTCCGACCTCACGCGGACGCTGGAGACCGCCGACGCGCTCCGGGCGGTCGGCGTCGAGGCCGACCCCGAGCGCGCCCGCGCCTGGCGCGAGCGCGACTTCGGCGAGCTACAGGGGTTGACCCGGACCGCCATCGCGAGTCGCCACCCCGAGTACCATCGGGGCGGCTCGCTGCTCGCCGTGCGCTCCGTGGACGGCGGCAAGTCGCTCTCGGCGTTCGAGACGCGCGTCCGCGAGGGCTGGGAGCGACTCGTTTCTGATCTCGGAGCCGGCGAAACCGTCGCCGTCGTCACCCACGGCGGCCCGATCCGAGCCGTGCTGTCGGCGGTGACCGGCCGCGAGTTGGCGTCGCTGGCGTCGGAGTTCTCGCCGTCGAACTGCGGGCTGACGGAAATCTCGGTAGAGGGGTCAGGGGCCGAAGTGGTCCTGCAAGACGGCACCGACCACCTCTCGATGTGAGCCGTCACAGCGACCCGAAGTTTCATTTCGTTGGTAGCGTTGTATCGCCGTATGCCAGAGTGCGTCCGATGTGGTGATTTCACCGACAACCCGTCGGAGGGCGACTACCACTACTGCAACAGTTGTCAGGAGCGGTTCTCCGAGATCGAGGACCGCGGTGTTATCGTCGAGGACACAACCGGCGAGGAGGTTCACGTCATCGTCACCGCACACGACGAATCGTTCGACGGTGGCACCGAAGCATCCCAGATCGACGGTTTGGCTCGCGGAAAGTACATCTCGGACGAGACCGGATTGCCAGCGCTATTTAAATACGAACGCACTGGTTCACGCTGGACACTCGACGAGTATCTCGAATCCCATCCCGGAATCAGACAAGAGGTTCACCAGCGCCTCAGCCGTGTCCCTGAAAAGTCGTCCGATGGATTCCTCCAGCGGATCCGGGATTTTCTGTGACCAGTCTATTCGCTTATGTTTGAACTCGTTACTGAGCAGAGTGACCGCTGAAAGCCCTCACGCGATTTTCGTCGCGCGCGTCGAGCGCGCCAGCGTCAGAGCGCTGCTCTGACGGCCCATCGGAATCGCGAGCGATTCCGAGACGACAGCGCACGCCACCGCACACCGAAGCGACCGACACGTCAGTCGAACTTCTCCAGCAGCTCCACGTAGAAGCCGTCGCGTTCGTCGGCGAGTTTCTCGACGATGAGCTCCGGCGTCGAGCGGGCGAGCACGTCCTTTACCGGCGAACGGTCGACTTTCAGTTCGCCGTCGACGAGTCCTTCGGCCTCGATGCCGTCGACGGCCAGCTCGGTGCGGGCGGCGTCCTGGATCTCGCGGGCGAGGTGAGTGACGAAGACGGCGGTGGCGTCGGTGGCGTCGAACGCTTCGAGGATGCCGGCCATGATCTTCGCGCTGGCGCCCGGTTCGGTGATACTCTCCAGCTCGTCGACGAGGACGACGATGTCGCCTCCCTCGCCCGACCGGATGTCGTCGACGAGGCTCCCGAACTCCCGGAGCGTGGACTCGAACGCGCCGGCGTCGAGGGTCCCCTGGGTCTTGGCGTGGTAGTGCAGTTCCTCGACGTGCTCGACGCGGGCCGAGTCGGCGGGGACGGGCAGGCCCATGTGCGCGAGCGTGACGGTGAGGGCGACGAGGTCGAGCACGGAGGTCTTCCCGCCGCTGTTGACGCCCGTCAGGAGGGCGACGCCCTCGACGGCGTAGTCGACGGGGTCGACCTCGTCGTAGGCCACGTCAAGTAGCGGCGAGCGGCCGCCCTCGATGGCGACGCCCTCGCCGCCGATCTCGGGCATCGTGCAGTCGTAGGCCCGGGCGAAGCGGGCGATCGCGAGTTCCACGTCGAGTTCGAGCGCGGCCTCGGCCAGCCGCTCGGCGTCCGCGCGGGCGTCGGCGAGGTCGGTCGCGACCTCCCGTTTGAGGCTGGTCGCGCGGCGGTCGCGGGCGGTGGTGAGTTCCTCCCGGAGGCGAGAGACCACTTCCTCGTCGCGCTCGACGGGGAAGGTCGGCTGGTCGGGGAACGCCCGGCGGGCCATATCGGCGTAGTCGTCGAGTCCGAGGGCGTCGACGAGGCGGTCGCGGGCGTCGTCGACCGCGTCGGCGTACTCGTCTGCGAGTTCGCGCTGGAGCAGGGAGTCGACGCCGGCGCCCTGCTCGACCAGCGAGAGGAGATCCGCGCCCTCGATGGTCACGTCGCGTTCCTCGATGGCCTGCCGGAGGCGGTCGTTGGCGACGCTCTCGGCGGTCGAGACGGCGGCGTCCAGATCGTCGACGGCGGTCTGGAGCCGCTGGAGTCGCTCGTCGTCGGCGACGTTGCCGTCGTCGTCGATGCGAGCGAGCGCGTCGGCGAGTTCGTCGAGGTCACAGGGCGGGTCCAGGTCGGCGACGCGGTGGACCTCGACGGCGGCCCGGAGGCGGTTGCGGTTGTGGGCGAAGAAGGCGAGGGTGCGCTCGGGGACGACGGTCGCGGGGTCGTCGAGCGCGTCGGGCTCGACGCGCACGTCGCCCTCGACCTCGACGCCGGTGAAGGCGTCGTCGAGCGCGACGACGGTGGCGTACCCCCGGGCGAGATCGGCGAGCCCGCGGGCGTCGTCGACGATCTCGACGCTGACTTCGGGCAGGGCGTCCTGTGCGCGGGCGTAGGTCTCGGCGTCGGTGGTGGCGAGACAGCGGTCCCGGACCCGGACGCTGGGCGGCGATTCCAGCGGTTCGACGCCGGCCAGCGCGCCGCGGATCTCGTCGTCCGGTTCCCGGTCTATGGCGCGGGCGGCGAACTCGCGGGCCTCCTCGACGCGCGACCGGGAGGGCGAGGGGTAGAACGTCTCCAGGCGGCGCTCGGCGTAGCGGGTGACGGCGTGGTCGGCGACGAGACCGAGGGCGTCGCGGTAGATCTCCTGGGCGCGCGGCGTGGCGGCGAACCCGCCGGGATCGCCGTGTTCGCGGCGGATGGCGGCGCGGGCGATGCGGGCGGCCCGCCCGTCGCTGATGCCCGGCGCGCGCGCCAGCGCGGCCACGTCCCCGTCGCGCAGCGCGCGCTCGGGGTCGTCGAGTTCCGACAGCGCCGCGGCCGTCTTCTCGCCGACCCCGGGGATCGTCTCGATGTCCATCTACCGCCCGTATTACCACCGGTGGAGAAAAATCCCGCGGCCGCCGCGGCGGTCGCTCCGCTCCCGTCGCCGGGCTCACTCGTTCCAGGGCCAGTCCTCCGGCGGCGCGAACGGCCCCGCCGAGACGGTGTAGCGCATCACCGTCGACACCCGCAGGAGCCTGACCACGAGCACGACCAGCGGCGCGAACACCACCGCGACCGCCCCGCTGATCACCCACGGCAGCGCCGCCGCCGACAGCGTCGCCCCGTTCGACCGATACAGCAGCGGGACGGAGAGCGCGACGAGCAGACAGGGGACGCTCAGGTAGATGATCTCCCGCGAGAGCTTCGCCAGCTCCTGGTGGAGCGCGAGCGTCTTGTAGTACTGGCGAGCGACCGAGAGGTGGCCGAACAGCTCGCCGACCGCGTCCGCGTCGTCGGCGACGGGATCCGGGAGGTCGGCGTCGGCCGTGACCGCGCGCAGTCGCCGGCGGAGCCGCGCGTAGTCGGACCCCGCGGTCTTCGAGATGACCTCGACCGGCTCCATGTCGCCCGAGACGCGCTGGATCTCGTCGGCGTAGCCCGACAGGTCGTCCGCCAGGGCGGCGAGGTCGTCCCCGCTCCCCGCCCCGTTCGTCCGCCCGCTGTCGGTAGTCGCGGTCGCTCGCCTCGCGCCCCGGAGCGAGTCGGCGCGGTCGTCGAGCACCGCCCCGACGGCGGCGACGAAGTCGGCGGTGTCGACCGGCATCGTGGCCCGGTCGCCCAGGTCCGCGACGGTGTCCCGCAGATCGGCGCCCTTCTGGTAGCGCTGGCGTAGCGAGTCGGGCTGGCCGAACACCTGCGAGGAGATGAGCTGGTTGACCGTCAGGGTGAGCGTGATCAGCGTGAACACGCCGGCGGTGATCCCGCTCCCGAACACCGTCGGGACGTTGCCGCTCGGGCCGACAGCGAGGACGCCTCCGGCGACGGCGCCGCGGACGACAGCGAACACGCCCACACAGACCAGCGCCGCGATCAGCAGGCGGTTCCCGTCGAGGAACAGCCAGTGGCGGAGGCCGCCGGCGCCGTCGTCGTCCGAGCCGGCTCCGCCGCTCTCACTCATGCTGTACCGCGACTCGGCGACTTCGACTCGGATCCCCTGCGAGGACGGCGCCGGCGGCGCCGCAGTGGTGTGGGAGCCGAGCCGCCGGCTCCGCGCTCGACCGCGAGACTGGGACGCTCATATCGGACGGTCGGTCGCCGCGCTGAAAGGGTCGGGGCAGGCACTCGCCGGCGGGCGGTCGAACAACGGGCTTTTGGCCGTTCACACCGAATCGCCGTCGATGAGCACTTCGGTCGCCGACAAGCTCGCCGCCGCGCGCGCCGACCTGGCCGACCGCGACGGCGTCCTCGTCGCCTTCTCGGGCGGTGTGGACTCCAGCGCCGTCGCCGCCATCGCCCACGACGCGCTCGGCGACGACGCCGTCGCCTGCACGGCCAAGAGCGAGACGCTCCCCGACGCCGAACTCGACGACGCCCGCCGCGTCGCCGACGAAATCGGCATCCGCCACGAGGTCGTCGAGTTCTCCGAGCTCGACAGCCAGGCCTTCATCGAGAACGGCGACGACCGCTGTTACCACTGCCGCACGATGCGGCTGGGCGCCATGTACGACCACGCCCGCGAACTCGGTATCGACGTGGTCTGCGACGGCACCAACGCCTCCGACCCCGGCGAGGGCCACCGCCCCGGCCTGCGCGCCGTCGAGGAACTCGACGCCTACTCGCCGCTGCTGGAACACGGCATCGTCAAATCCGAGGTCCGCGAGATCGCCGACGACTACGGTCTCTCCGTGGCGAACAAGCCCTCGATGGCCTGTCTCTCCTCGCGCATCCCGACGGGCCTGGAGGTCACGGAGGAGCGGCTGGGCCGCATCGAACAGGCCGAGACCGTCCTCCGGACGTGGGGCTTCGAGCAGTTCCGCGTGCGCGACCACGACGACATCGCCCGCATCGAGGTCGGCGAAGACGAACTCGAAGACGCGCTGGACCCGGAGTTCGTCCGCGCGGCGCGCCAGTACATCGGCGAACTCGGTTTCGACCACGTCACCCTCGACCTGGACGGCTACCGGACGGGGAGTGTCAGTCCGAGCGAGGCGCGCAGCGCCTCGGAACAGGCGAGCGGTGAAGCCGCGAGCCCGAGCGAGGCGGAGGACGCGGAGGCGACGGCCGACGAGACCGACGCGGAGTCGACACAGGGGAGCGACGACCCTGTCGTCGAGGACGTGTTCGGCACCGACTACCCCACGGCCGACGAGATCTGACGCCGACGTTTTCACGTGGCGCGCGCCGCCGCTGCGGTTTGCGGTGGTCGGCTTCCTCAACCCCGAGCGGGCCGATGCCTTTCGACACGTGCCGTTGTCTTCGAACGTCACGGCTTTCACGCTGGACGGAATCCGACGCTGGCCCGTAGATTCTTGCGACGGGACCAGACCGACGTGTCCATGTCGACGACGGAGCAGGCGTGTATCGAATCGCTTCGGGAGGCCGCGGAGCGACTGGGCGAGTCGCCGACGAAGAAGCAGTACGTCGATCTCGAACTGACGCCGGCGGCCTCCACGATTATGCGAGTACTCGGTGGCTGGAACGAAGCCAAAGAAAGGGCAGGGTTAGAGACGTACGCGCAAGGCGAAAACGGCGGCTCTCCCGTTCAGCCGAAGCCGGAAGGCGTGGTCCTTCCCGAGGACAAGAAGTGGGAGGAACTGTCGGGATATCAGCGCTGGTACTACAAGAACAGGGAATCGGAGATTCAAAAGAAGGAAGATCGGCGGGAGACGCTGCGCGCCTGGCTCCACGAGTTCAAACGCGAACACTGCGAGTGCCGTCGCTGTGGTGCGGGCCACCCCGCTTGTCTCGACTTCCATCACACGGATGCGACCGAGAAAGAACTCGGCGTCTCGGAGATGATCAGCTACGGGTACGCGAAGGAGAGCATCCGCGACGAGATCGAGAACTGCGAAGTGCTCTGTGCCAACTGCCACCGGAGGGACCATTACGAGACGCCGCCGCCGGTCGCCGAAGACCCGTAGCCCGACACGCACGTTACCACTCCGCAGACCCTCTCTCCTCCGCAACACTCAAGTGCGGTACTCGCGTATCGATGAATGACGAGTCGTCGAGCAGACAGGCGGAAAACATATCAAAGTCCCGTGGGGTAGTGGCCAATCCTGTTGCCTTCTGGGGGCAACGACGGAAGTTCGAATCTTCCCGGGACTATACGTTTTCTTACACGTCGAAACGATAACAGAGGAGTGGTCAGCTACGACTCGACGACCAGTTTCCCGACGCTCTCTCGCTCTTGCATCGCGGCGAACGCCGCGCCGGTCTCGGCCAGCGGGTAGGTCTCGTCGACCAGCGGTGAGAACGCGCCGTCGGCGACGAGTTCGACCAGCCGTTCGAGGTCGGGCTGGGTGCCCATCGTCGAGCCGACGATCCGTTTGTGCCCGAGGAACAGGTCGGCCACGTCGAACTCGGAGGTGCCGCCGGCGGTCCGGCCGCAGACGACCATCGTCCCGCCTCGGCGGAGGACGGATTGGCCGAGTCGCGAGTACTCGCCGCCGAGGTGGTTGACGACGGCGTCGACCGGCTCGTCGATCGCGGCTTCGATCTCCGGTACTGCGGCCGATTCGATCCCGCGGTCGAGCCCGACCTCGCGGACGCGGTCGAGCTTCGCCGCCGAGCGGGAGGTCCCGACCGATTCGAGGCCGAGGGCGTCACAGAGCTGGACGGTCGCGACGCCGACGCCGCCCGTGGCGCCGGGGACGAAGACGCGGTCGCCGGTCTCGACCTCCGCCCGCTGAAGCATCCGGGAGGCGGTCATGTAGGCGGTCGGGAGCGCCGCGGCGGTCACGGCGTCCACGCGCTCGGGCAGGGCGACGAGGCGGTCGGCGCTCACGCACGCGCGCTCGGCCAGCCCGCCGTGGTACAGCGAGAAGTTCTCGCACAGGTTCTCGGGACCCTCGCGGCAGAACCGGCACCGACCGCAGGTCTCGTTGGGGCAGAGGAGCACCCGATCGCCGGGTTCGACGGTCGATACGTCGGGTCCGACCTCGCGGACACGACCGGCCACGTCCAGGCCGGAGACGAACGGGAGGTCGTCGGCGTCGACCATCGCGGAGTCGCCCTCCAGGATCCACAGGTCGTGGCGGTTGATCGAACAGGCCTCGACGTCGACGACGGCTTCTCCCCGTCCCGGGTCGGGGTCGGGTCGGTCGACGACGCTCACGCCGTCCGGGCCGACGAGGTCGGTGAAGGCTGCGGCTCGCATGGGTCGAGATCCGGGCTCGGCGGGCAAGAGTCCGGCGTCGGCGGCGATCCGTACCGGTGCCGGCGCTCCCGCCGCAGGTACTTCCGTCGGCGGGTGCATTGGTCGGGTATGGCCCCTTCGCACGTGCTCGTCCCGCTGGACGGCTCACCCCTCGCGGACGACGCGCTCGCCCACGCGCTGGAGACGTTCGACTGTCGGATCACCGTCCTGAACGTCGTGACGCCGCTCGACGCCTCGATGAGCGAGGGCGGCGTCCTCGAACCCGGCGAGGAGCGCCGCGAGGACGCCCGCGAACGAGCCGAGCGGCTGGCCGAGGGCGCCCGCGAGACCGCCGCCGAACTCGACCGCAGCGTCGAGACGGTCGTCGAATCCGGCGACCCGGCCGAGACGATCCTGGCGACCGCCGAGGACCTCGACGTCGACCAGATCGTCATGGGCGGACACGGCGGCGAGCGGAGCGACATCGGCCGCCGCCTGCTCGGGACCGTCGCGACCACCGTCGTCGGCGAGTCGCCCGTGACCGTGACCGTCGTTCGCTGAGGTCGCCGCCGGGACCCCAGTTCACCCGCCCAGCACGGCCGCGAACACCCGGTACAGGCCGAACCCGACGGCGATCGAGGAGACGAGGGTGATGACCCAGAACGCCAGGGTCACGCCGATCTTCCGGCGGGAGACGCCGGCCGACCCGCCCGCCAGCCCGCCGCCGATGACGCCGGAGATGATGATGTTGTTGAACGAGATGGGGATCCCCAGGGCGATGGCGAGCTGGGCGATGACGAATCCGGGGACGAGCGCGGCGATCGACCGCCGGATACCCAGGGAAGCGTACTCGCGGGAGGTCGCCTGTAACAGCCGGGGGGCGCCCATCCAGGCGCCGCCGAGGATTCCGACGGCGCCGATGGCCAGCAGGACGATGCCCGGCAGTCCCAGTTCGGCGCTGTAGAGGTTTTCGAGGGGGCCGGTCGCCAGCCCGACCTGGCTGCCGCCGCTGGAGAAGGCGACGACGCTGCCGAGGACGACGAGGAACGTGCGGATCCCCCTGTCGACGGAGTCCTGTGTCCGTCGACGGATGAACTGGAAGCTCAGCGCGGCGAACGCCACCGTCACGACGGCGACCGTCGGGTCGACCCCGGCGACGGGCGACAGCCCCACGAGGTCCGCGCCGAGACCGGCCAGCGAGTTCTGCGTGGCGTCGGGGCCCGACGGGATGACGCTCAGCTCGACGTTGGCGACGATGGCGCCGACGACCGCCGCCAGTACCGGCACGCCGACCGTCTCGGGGATGTCGTCGCGCCGGAGGACCGTCGCGGTGAGGTAGGCGAGGCCGCCCGAGACCGGCGGGACGAGCACCCAGAAGAGGGCGATCCGCTGGTAGGTCGCGGTGGCCGGATCCCCGCCGAGCGAGAGGCCGACGCCGACCATCGCGCCGGTCGTCGCGAAGGCGGCGGGGACGGGATAGCCCGAATAGACGCCGAAGGCCATGAACGCCGTCGCCGTGAGCAGGCCGGCGGTCGCCGCCAGCGAGGTGATGGCGACGCCGTCGATGAGGCCGGCGCCGACGGTCTCGGAGATAGAGCCCCCCTGCGTGAGCGCGCCGGCGGCGGCGAGGATGCCGATGAGGAACGCGGCGCGCATCGTCGAGATGGCGTTAGCGCCGATAGCGGGGGCGAACGGCGGGGAGTTGCTGTTGGCGCCCAGCGCCCAGGCGGTGCCGAGGCTCACCACCGTCGCGAGGACGACCAGCGCCCAGAAGCCGACGGTCGCCACGCTAGGTCCCTCCGTCGGCGGCGGACGACCACTCGTCGGCGGCGGACGGCCCCCTGTCGGCGCGCGACTCGGTCATGCGCGACACGTTGTGTCGGCCGGCGAATAAACGTTCGCGACGCGGGGGCGGTTGCGGTCCGGCAGTCGTCGCGCCCGCCCGACAGGTCCCCGGACGCGTCACAAGACATTTCCGCCGACGCCCGAACATCCGGCAATGCGATTCTCGGACGCGCCGGGGGGACCGACCCGCCGGGCGGTGAGACGAGGGCCACCGACGGACGGACGCGGTCTGACGGTGAGACGGTGACCGACGACGGGCCGGCGCGACCGGACGGGCCGGTCGTGGACCGCCGGACGGTCCTGGGAGCGGTCGCGGGCGCGAGCGCGACCGCACTGGCCGGCTGTGGCGCCTTCGAGCGCGGCGCCGACGCGACCACCACCGCCGTCCCGGCCGACCGCGCTCGCGAACTGGCCGAGCGGTTCGCGCCGACGCTGTACTTCGACGCCGCCGAGCGGTGGTTCCCGACCGACCCGCGCCCGTACGAGCGCGAGCGCGACGGCGAGACGGTCGTCGACGGCTTCGCCGCGCTCGACGGCTACACCGACCGGTTCGACCCCGGCGCCCCGCCCGACCCCGCGGTCTTCTACAACGCCGTCGCCTACGAGGACTCCCAGCTTGCGGTCGTCCAGTACTGGTTCTACTCCGCGTTCGACCAGTTCACGACGAACTTCCACTGGCACGACTGGGAGGTGTTGCACGTCTACGTCGACACCTCCGGCGGGGACGGGACGCCCGCGGACGGCGCCGACGAGCCACTGCTCTACGTCGCCAGTTCCCACTCGCGGTCGGTGCCGAACAACGAGTACCTCGACCCCGACCGGCGGCCGACGGTCCTCTCGGAGCTGGGATCCCACTCCAGCGCGCTGTCGGTCAACGACGCCGTCGACGAGTTCCAGCGGCTCTCGGTCGCCGACCTGGCCGCCGACATCACCAACAGCGCTATCGAGGGCCTCGAGGACGTCGCGGAGCTCCCGCTGGCGTACGGGCTCCCGCGCGACGAGGGCGGCCGACTCCCGTTCGTCGTCCCCGAACTCGACGGCGCGCCGATCTACGAACACGACCGGCTCCCCGCCGTCGAGCGCTCGGACCTTCTCCCCCCGGAACACACGATCCGCTCGTACGACGCGCTGTCGGCGCCGCCCGGCGAGGTGCCCGAGCGCTCGACCGGGCTGGTGTTCGGCCCCGACGCCGGGGCCGCCGGCCCCGCAGCCGACGCGGACGTGACCTACGACCTCGCGCCGACCGCGAACCTGGAGCACCTCGACGCGTTCACCGGGCCGCAGCTGAGCTTCGAGTTCGCGGTCCCGACGGCCGTCGAGGACGCCGTCGCGAGCCATCTCACGGCGCCGAGCGCGCCCTGGGAGCAGCCCCGGTACGAGAACCCGGCAAGCGACATCTCCGACCCGGCCCACCGGCGGGCGCTCGCCGACCGCTACGACGCCGTCGGCGACCCCGCCCCGGTCAACACGCTGCTCGCGCGCGCCGTCGAGGCGGTGCCCGACCCCGACGCCCCCGACGGGAAAGGCGTGACCACCCAGGAGTCCCGGGTCGAGGCGGTCGCGCTGGTCGAGAGCGATCCCGTCGCCGTCCCGACGTTCGGCGGCGTCGCCGCCGTGACCGACCTGCCCGCCGGCGACCACCGCCTCACCGTCAACGGCGCCGGCCTCGCACCCCACAGCGAGACGGTCGCCGTCGGCGAGGCGGCCACGCGGACGGACGCGACCGCCGAACCCGCGGGGACGGACGACGCGGTCGCGGCCACCGGGGCCGACGGGACGACCGACGCGGCCGCTCCGCCCGGCGTGACGCTGGCGGGCGCCGACGGCTCGGTCCCGCTGGTCGCCCGCGAGGACGCGACGAAACTCGCCGTCGACCCGACCGATAGCGAGGCCGAACTGACCGCTCTCGCGGTCGAGGACGACTTCGCGGGTCGGCTCTACGACGCGCCGCTGTCGGGTCCCGACGCCGTCTACGTCCACCGCGAGGGCGCCTACACGACGGAGGTGAGAGACGCCGACGACGCGGTCGGCGCCGTTCGCGTCGACCCCGGCGACGAGGCGCGCGTGACCGTCGACCGCCCGGAGACCGGGACGGCGTCGCTCGCCCGCTACGTCGCGACCGTCGCCGAGGAGACGCGCGACGAGGTGGCCGCGCAACTGGCCGACGACGGGGACGGCGACGACGGGACCGACGGGGACGGCGAGAACGGCAACGGCAGTGCGAACGGCAACGGCGAGGGCGGCCAGGGGGGAGCCGGCGGCGCTCCGGGTCCCTCCTTGCGCGGGCTCGTCCAGGTGCTCGAAGCCATCGCCGAGGGCGCACGGAGAGCGGCCGAGCAAGCCGAATCCGGGAACGGGGAGGGAGCCGACGCGCGGATCGACGCCGTCGCGATGCGACTCGAACGGGCGACCGACCGGCTCGAAGCGGCCCGCGAGGGCCTGCCGCCCGGCCTCGCCGACGCCGCCGAGAACCGCTTCGCACAGCTCGACCGGCGCGCGAAACAGGCGAAACGCTCCGAGAAGCTCTGAACGGGGGCGCTCTCAGGCCGGGTCGGTGTCCGCTTCGGCGGGCCGCCGGACGACGATCACGGGTCCGACGGTCTCCGCGGCGATCCGCTCGCTCTCCTCGCCGAACAGGAGCGTGCTGAGCGACGGCGCCCGCTCGCCCATCACGACGGCGTCGTGGCCGGTCGCCGCGTCGACGAGCGCGTCGAAGGGGTTGCCGGTCGCGACGCGCGTCTCGACCGCGACGCCCGCGTCGGTCAGGGCGGCCGCGGCGTCGTCGAGTCGCGCCCGCCCCTCGTCGCTCGCGCCGTCGGCCGACCCGGTCGCGAGGAACAGCGTCACCTCGACGGCACGGCCGCCGACGAGCGCGGCGACGAAGTCGGTGATGCGGTCGACGGCCACCTCGCCGGTGACCGGGACGAGCAGCCGTTCGACGGGGCCGGTCGCGCCGGTGATCGCGAACGCGTCGGCCTCCAGCTCCGCGGCGACCCGGTCGATCGACTTGCGGCGGTCGTGGGTGAACACGAGGCGGTGGTCGGCCGCTCCCCCGGTCGCCGCGAACTCCTCGGTCACGTCGTCGAGCGCCTCGTTGGCCCGGTCCTCGTACTGGAGGCGGGCCTGGTCGGGCGGCGTCTGCTCCGGGAGGACGTGGTAGCCCAGCACGGTCACGTCGACGGTCTCGAGCAGGTCGAGCAGCCCCGCGGAGACGCTCGCCCCCTCCAGTATCGCCAGCGGCACGAGCACGCGGGTCATAGCTTCCCTCTGAGCGTTACGTCGCGAGCGTAATAGAAGTACCAGCCTGCAGTCGCCAGCATGACCGCGATCCCGATGACCTGCGAGATCCGCCGCATGAAGGCGATGAGCGCGAAACTCGACAGCGCGCCCAGTATCGGGACGACGGGGTAGCCGGGCGTCCGGAAGTCCGGGTCGTACCACTCCGGTTCGTCCCGCCGCAACGCGATCAGCGCGATACACATCAGCCCGTACAGCACCAGGTGCAGGAACGAGGCGACCTCCGCGAGGACCTCGACCTGTCCGGTGGCGACGAGCACGAGCACCGGCCCGCCGGCCAGTCCGAGCGCGACGTGGGGCGTCCCGTACCTGAGGTTGATGCGGCTGGCCCACCGCGGGAGCAGGGCGTCCCGGGAGACGGCGTAGATGGCCCGCGACGTGCTCAGGACCGACGCGTTGGCGCTGGACATCGTCGCCAGCAGGCCGCCGAAGACGATCGCGAGCGCGCCCGCACCGCCGAGGTAGTGCCGTCCCACGTCGACCATCGCCGTCTCGCCGAGGTCGGCAAGCTCCCCGCTCGGGATCGCGCTGGTCGCGACGAACACCGTCACCACGTACATGACGCCGACGATCACCACCGACCCGACCATCGCCAGCGGCAGGTTCCGCCCCGGCTGTTCCATCTCGCCGGCCACCGTCGCGACCTGCGCGAAGCCGAGGTACGAGGTGAACACGAGCGCGGCGGTCGTCAGGACCGGCACCGGGCCGAACGGCATGAACCGCTCGGGCGTGCTGGCCGCGCCGACCAGGCCGACGGCGTCGAGACTGCCGTACAGCAGGAACACCGAGAGGATCGACAGCAGCAGCGCGACCACGCCGTTCTGTAGCTTCGCGGCGTTCTCGGTCCCGGTGACGTTCAGGACGGTGAAGCCGGCGCCGAACAGCAGGGCGACGGGGATGACGAGTCCCTCGCCGACCGTGACGCCGAGTTCGGCCAGCGTGTCGACGGCGTAGTAGCCGAAGCCGACGAGATAGAAGGCGGTCGCGAACACGAGCCCGAACCACAGCGAGAGGCCGACGACCGTCCCCGCGAGCGTCCCCAGTCCGCGCGAGATGAAGTAGTAGCCGCCGCCGCTTTTCGGCATCGCCGTCGCGAGTTCGGAGGTCGGGAGCGCGACCAGCAGCGCCACGACCGCGCCGATGGCGAACGACCCCGCCGCGGCCGGCCCGGCCTCGCCCGCCGCCAGCCCGGGGAAGACGAAGATGCCCGCGCCGATCATCGTCCCGATACCGATGGCGAGCCCGCCGCTCAGGCCGAGCGTCCGCTCCAGTTCGGCCTCGTCGGTGAACGTCGCCTCGTCGGTCTCGACCGTCTCCTCGATCACGGGCGCTTCGCCCTCGACGTTGCGCCCGCCGACCGACTCGCCGGTCGCCTCGTCCCGTCCCGTTCCACCTGGTGGTTCGGCGCTCACGCGCCGGATGTCGTGCCCCGAACACAAATGCCTATGTACGCCTCGGGCGGTCGTTCGCGACCCCGAAACCGACCCTCCGACCGCCGAGCGCGTGACGCTGACCGTCGATGGCGAGTGAGCGCGAGCCCGACCGGGGGTCGCTCACCAGAGAATCGCCGGCCAGACGAACGTGAACAGCAGCCAGATCAGCCCGGTCAGGACGGCGGTCATCACGACGTTGAGCAGGACGCCGGCGCGCATCATGTGGCGCTGTTCGATGTAACCGCTGCCGAAGACGATGGCGTTGGGCGGCGTCGCGACCGGGAGCGCGAACGCGAAACTGGCGGCGATGGCGCCGCTGGTGGCGAGGAAGACGGCGGCCGCCACGTCCGGCAGCCCGAGCGTCGTCGCGAAGACGCTCCCGACGCCGATCAGCAGCGGGATGATGATCGCCGAGGTGGCGGTGTTGGAGGTCATCTCGGTGAGGAAGATGATCAGCAGGACGACCGCGCCGACGACGAGGACGATGGGCGCGCCCGTCAGCGAGCTGAAGACGGTGTCGGCGAGCCACTCGGTCGCGCCGGTCGTCGAGAGGCCGCCGGCCAGGGAGATGCCGCCGCCGAACAGCAGGATCGTCCCCCAGTCGATGTCGACGAGTTCGTCCCACTCCATCGTGTCGGCCAGCACCAGCGCCGGGATGGCCGCCATCCCGACCATCACGTAGTAGAGCAGGCCCTGGTGGCCGTCGACGCCGAGGACGCTCGTCCCCTCGCCGCCGAACAGCGTCACCGCGACGGCCTCGGGGAGGTACGCCGAGAGCAGGTCGGCGAACCCGCCGAGGACCCACAGCCCCGCCGTCGCGGTGAAGATGATCGCGACCCGGCGGCCGCGGGTGCTGAGGGTCCCCTCCTCACGGAGGTAGCGCTCGGCCTCGGCGCGGGCGTCCTCGACGTCGGTGATCTGCGGGGGGTAGAGCCGGTAGGTCAGCAGGTACCAGACCAGCGGGAGCGTCACGACGACGACCGGCAGCCCGATCGCCAGCCACTGGGCGAAGCCGATCTCGTAGCCGAGCAGCTCGTTGAGCTGGGTCGCGAGGATAGCGTTGGGCGGGGTGCCGATGAGCGTCCCGACGCCGCCGACGCTGGCGGCGTAGGCCGTCCCCAGCAGCATCGACACCTGGAGGTTCGTGAAGCCGTCCTCCGCTCCCAGCCCGGCCGTCGCACTCCCCTCACCGGCCGCCGTGCCGCCGTCGCCGGCCACGTCTTCGGACGCGTCGGTGGACTCGATGTCGTCGATGGCCGCGGAGGCCGCCGAGGAGGCGGCGGCGATCCCCTCGGTCCCGATGACCTGCGAGAGCACGCCCAGGGCGATCGGCGTCATCATCGCGGCCGTCGCGGTGTTGGACACCCACATCGAGAGGAACGCGGTGGCGATCATCACCGCGCCGACCAGCCGCCGCGAGGAGGTCCCCATCCGCGACATCAGCCACAGGGCGATCCGCCGGTCGATGTCGTACTTCTGCAGGGCGTTGGCGAGCATGAACCCCGCGACGAACAGGAAGATGAGGTGGTCGGCGAAGCCCGCGAGCGCCGTATCGAGGTCGGCGTAGACACCGAACCCCGTCAGCAACACCGGGATCGTCAGCGCCGTCACCGCCAGCGGCAGGGCACCCGTCACCCACAGCGTCCCGGCGAAGAACATCGTCGCGAACGCGTACTGTGCCCGCGGATTCAGTCCCTCCGGCGACGGTCCGAACGCGATGGCCGCGGTCCCGACGACCGCGACCGCGAACAGCAACAGTGTCCCGCGATTCCCGCTGAAACGACTCTGTATCATTGATACACGGGCTTCTGTCGAGGCTGTACTTAATGATTTTCCTTCGGGTACCGACCCGCCGAGCGGTCCCCGGGCGGCTCAGAAGTGCTCGACGAGCGCGTCGACCTGTTCGGGGGCGAGTTCGGCGACGTACAGGTCGAGCAGCTGCTGGCGTCGGTCCGCCGAGAGGGCGCGGGTCCCGCTCTCGAGCATGGAGATGTGCGCCTGCATGACCTCGTCGATCTCCCGTTCCACGTCGCGCTGGCTGAAGTCGGCGGCGACCCGCAGCAACCGCCAGGCGTCCGGGGAGATCGCCTCCACGTCGGCCCGAGCCGGCTCTCCCATCGGTTTCGATGGGTACGTGCCGATAGATAAGTTCCGCGGTCAGCGGTAGGGGTCCGCCGTGAGCGTCCCCCCCGAAAGGGCCAGCGGCGTCGCCGACCCGACGGTCACGTCCGGGCGCTCGCGCAACTCGTCGGCGACCGGTTCGGAGACGACCAGCGAGTCCGGGTCCATCGTGCTCGGGATCCGTGCGATCCGCAACTCGCCGGGGTCGGCGACGCCCGTAGTCGAACACGACAGCAGGAGCGCGGTCGCGTCGTCGGGAACGACGAACGGCAGTTTCGCCCGCCGCGGCTCGCCGCTGGTGGCGATGTTGACGTAGGTGTCCTCGAAGTCCACGTCGGCCACGAGGTCGCGACGGACGAAATCGGCGAGACCGATCCCGACCGCGTTACCGTGGGACGGTGCCGTCAGTGAGCGGGCGTAGACACGGGTTATCGACGGCGAGTCCGGTTCGGCCTCGCCGTGGAAGTCGTAGCGGCCGAGGACGTTCGTGTCCATCCCGGTGCCCGACTTGTCCTTGCCCATCTCGTCGACGACGAGCAGGTCGAGGTCGTCGACGGGGAGCGTCGCGAGGTGCTCGCGGGCGCGGTCGAGCAGTTCGGGCTCGCGGTCGCGCACGTCGGCCGCGTCGACCCCGTCGATCAACGCGGCGCGGTGGTGAGCGTTCTCGACGAGCGCGATTCCGCCGACGATCGGCGTCTCGCGCCGGAGGACCGTGTAGCGGTCGGCGATCACGTCGGCGAAGTCGGTGGCGATCGCGGCGTTGTGTAGCGACTCCGCCCCGCGATGCTTACCGAGACCGATCACGGCCATCTTCGCCAGCCCGCTCTCCACGTCGCCCCGGAAGTCGGTGTGCGGTTTGACGCGGTTGGCGAGCAGGACGGCGTCGGCGTCGCAGGCGTCGACGGCGGCGTAGACCGGCCGTCCGAGGTCGTCCTCGCCGACCGCCTCGACGGCCATCGACGAGCGGACCGGACAGCCCAGTCGCTCCTCGGTGATCCCCAGCGCCGCGAGCGTCTCCCGTTGCCCGTCGGCGGTCGCGCCGCCGTGGCTCCCCATCGCCGGGACCACGAACGGCTCGAACCCCCGCTCGGCCAGTCGCTCGACGGCGGCCGCCAGGACCGCCGGCATATCCTCGATCCCGCGGCTCCCGGCGGTGATCGCCACCGACGATCCGGGCTCGAGGTCGTCGAACCCCTCGATCGCGTCGACGGCCCCGCGGGCCGCCGCCGGAACGTCGTCGACGGTCTCGGGGTCGCGCTCGCGGCGCGCGACGGCGAACGCGGGCAGATCGTCGACGCTGTAGTCGTTGCAGTCGGCCAACGCGGCGGCGTCGGGGAACTCGATGTCCATCAGTCGCTCCCGGCGTCGGGGAGGTCGGCGGCTTCGGCTCCGTCGCCGTCCTCGCGCCGCGCGCGGTTGCGAGCGATGCGCGCTGCGACCTCGACGGCGTCGACCATGCTGGCCTCGCTGGCGCACCCCTCGCCGGCGATGTCGAAGGCGGTGCCGTGGTCGACGCTCGTGCGGACGATCGGCAGGCCGGCGGTGACGTTGACGCCGGAGACGGCGTCGTCGCTGGCGAACCCGAGCATCTTGATCGGGATGTGGCCCTGGTCGTGGTACATCGCGACGACGCAGTCGTAGGCGCCGGCGGCGGCCTGGGCGAAGACCGTATCGGGCGATTCGGGGCCGTGCACGTCCAGTCCGTCCGCGCGGGCGTCGTCGACCGCCGGTTCGATCTCGCTGCCCTCGGCGATACCGAGGATGCCGCCGTCGCTGGCGTGGGGGTTCAGTCCCGCGACGGCGATGGTCGGGTCGTCGATGCCCAGGTCGCGCAGCCCCTCGTGGGTCACGTCGACGGTCGTCCGGACCCGGCCGCGGGACACCCTGTTGCACGCTTCGGTCAGCGGGACGTGCGTGCTGACGTGGGTGACGATCAGGTCCGCGTCGACGGAGCCGCCGGCTCCGTCTGCCCGCGGCGTCTCCGACGCCACGCTGTCCAGCCCCTCGACGAGCAGCATCGCGTACTCGTCGGTGTCGGTGTAGTCGGCGAGCATCCCCGTGTGCCCGGCGTAGGTGCTGCCGGCACAGCGGGTCGCCTGCTTGTTGATCGGCGCCGTCGCGATGGCGTCGACGGCCCCGTCGGTCGCCAGTTCGATGGCGCGCTCGACGTACGCCAGGCTCGCGGCGCCGTAGTCCTCGCGGACCTCGCCGTACTCCAGGGTCTCGGCGTCCACGTTGTCCAGATCCAGCACCGGGATCGCTGTGGGGTCGTCGCTCGCCGCGTCCGGCGAGTCGACGGCGGTGACGGCCAGGTCGCTGTCGCAGACCTCGACGGCCGCGCCCAGTACGTCGGCGTCGCCGACGACGAGCGGCGCCGCGGCGTCGCGGATGGCCGGGTACGCTCGAACGATCACCTCGGCCCCGACGCCCGCGGGGTCGCCCATCGTCACGGCGACGGTCGGTCGCTCCATGCTACCGACCCAGCGCGTCCAGACAGTTGAGGATGACCCTTTCCGATCCGAAGCCGCCGGCCTTCGTGACCACCCGCGTTCCCGCCGCAGACCCGGTCGCGACGGTCCCGACGGGGACGCCTGCCGCGACCGACTCGCCGGTGAGCGCGAGCTCGCCGGCGCCGACGCCGTCGAGGACCGCCCCCGCGGTGTCGCCGCCCGTGAGGACGAGCCCGGCCGGGGGGGACGCCTCGACGGTCGCCCGCGCGGCCGCCGCCAGCGCCGCGGCGATCCGGTCGGCAGCCGTCAGGTCCGCGTTCACCGCGTCGGCCGCTCGCTCGGCCGCGACCACGTCCTCGCGACTCCTCGCGGCCGTGACGACCGCTCGCCCCCGCCAGTCGAGTAGCGCGGAGAGCGATTCGGCGGCCGCGCGACCGGCCGACTCCGGGTCGCGGACGGCCGCCGCGGGGTCGAGCGCGACGACCGCCTCGCCGTCGACCGCGTCCAGTTGCGCGAGCGTCCGGTCGTTGACGCTCCCGACGACGCCGAGAACGCCCGACCGTCGGGGGTCGGTCGACACGTCCGGTGGGGAACCCGGCGGCTCGCCGGCCAGCGCCACCCGCGCCGCGAGACCCCCGCTCCCGACGTAGAGGGGGGTCGCGTCGAGCGACGCCGCGCCCGTCGCGATCGCCGCGAGGTGGTCGTCGCTCCGGGCGTCACAGACCACGAGCGTCGGCCGCTCGGCCGCGGCGCGGTCGGCGAGGAACGCTCCGACGGCCGCCGGCCCCGCGTCGGCGGTGTCGCCGTCGAGGTGTGCGACGGGGTACTCGGAGGCGGCGAAGTACTCGCGGAGGTCGGACTCGGCGACGCCGTATCCGGTCGCGGCCAGCGGCGTTCCATCGACGAGGTGGCGGCCGTCCTCGGTGGTCCGGTCGGTCGCCGGGAACGCCGGCGCGACGACGGCCAGACGCGCCCGGGCCGCCGCCAGCGCCGCGTCGACGTCCGCGACGACGTTGCCCCGCAGCGTCGAATCGATCTTCTTGTACACCAGACGGGCGGGGTAGGTCTCGACCGCGCGGGCGACCGCCGTCGCGGCCGTTTCGGGGTCGGCGTCGCGGCTGTCGGTGTCGACGACGAGCACGTCGGATTCGGCGTCCGTGTCGTCGGCGGGACCGGTGCCGACCGAGCGGCGGACCCGGACGCCCCGCCCGCGCCCGGCGAAGCCGTGGCCGGTGTCCATCGCCCCCGTCAGGTCGTCGGCCACGACCAGCGCGTTTCGCATTGACCCTCGTTCCGTTCGCTCGTACTTAGTCGCCCCGTCCGACATTCGATCGCCGGCCGGCGACTTATTCGGCCGAGGGTCCAACCGCCCGTATGACCGAACCGCACGAGGCGCTCGTCGACGAGATCGTCCACGAGGGCGAGACGCTGGGGGAGCGAGGCATCGTCGAACGCGTCGAGAATCACCACGACGGCGCCGGCCTCGACGTGGCGACGGTCGAGGCCTACGCTCGCGAACTCGAAGCGCGCGACGACTACGCCTTCGACGCCGACGCGTTCCTCACCGACGTGGACGCGGACACCAGCGACGCCGAGCGGTGGGACGGCTCGCGCTTCTACGAGGTCGGCGACGCGGTCGACGACCATCGCATCAGCCTGTTCCCCGAGACCTGGCACGAAGCGCTCGGCGGGTCGACCGACGTGGCCGAGTACGTCCGGTTCGTCCGGGACGAGCAGCCGGAGTACCTCGACGATCTGGCGCTGGGCGGGCCCGGCGACGGGGTGCCCAAAGCCGCGGTTCTCCAGGCGCTCCAGCTCGTGGGCGGGGTGGACCGCCCGACCGCGCGGGAGGCGCTGGCCGAAGCCGGCGACCGCGGCGACATCGTCCAGGACGCCGACCAGAACCCCGACGCGGACGTCTACCTCGCCGACCGGGTCTCCGAGGACACGGCGTAGTCGGCGCCACCGCTGGGGAGTCGCCCCCAGATCGCCCCGGAACCGGAGCGAACCGCGACCAACCGAACGGTTTTGCCCCGCCGGTCGCAGGCTGGGGGTATGGATTACAGCGTTTTCGTGTCCACCGAGCCCACCGAGCGGTGGGATCTCGCGAAACAGATGGGACTGTCGCGGGCCGTCTCGGGGCTCCCGCGCGGCGCCGACGGCGACCCCTGGGCGTTCGAGCCGCTACTGGAACTGAACAACCGGTTCGCAGACGCGGGGCTCGACCTCGCGGTTATCGAGGACCGGCCGCCGCTGGACGACGCCATCCTCGGCCGCGAGGGCCGCGACGAGCAGATCGAGACGGTCAAGACGCTGCTGCGGAACATGGGTCGGGTCGGCATCGACGTGTGGTGCTACGTCTGGATGGCGCCGCTGAAGGTCCTCCGAACGTCGCGGTCGGTCCGGGGCCGCGGCGGTTCGCTCGTCACCCGCTACGACCACGACCAGATGGATCGCGGGCCCCACCTGCAGGGCGCCAGCGAGGCCGAGCTGTGGGCGAACCTGGAGTACTTCCTCGACGAGGTCGTTCCCGTCGCCGAGGAGGCGGGGGTCAAACTCGCCCTGCATCCCGACGATCCACCCCACTCACCGGTCCGCGGCGTCGAGCGCATCATCACGAGCCCGGACGCCTACCGGCGCGCGATGGATCTGCACGACTCGGAGTACAACGGCATCGCGCTCTGTCAGGGCAACTTCGCGGCGATGGGCGCCGACGTGCCCGCCGCCATCCGCGAGTTCGACGAGCGCATCCACTTCGCGCACTTCCGGGACGTCGAGGGGGCGAGCGACGACTTCACCGAGGTGTGGCACGACGAGGGGCCGACCGACATGGCCGCGGCCGTCCGCGCCTACGAGGAGATCGGTTTCGACGGGCCGCTCCGGCCGGACCACTGTCCGACGATGGCCGGCGAGGACAACACGTCGCCGGGCTACCACGACAAGGGTCGACTGTTCGCGGTCGGGTATCTGAAGGGGCTGCGCGACCAGTATCGGTCGATGGACGGCGAGTAGCCGGGGTCGAGCGGCTGGTGGTCACGGCCACGCGGTCTGTCGCGGACGGCGCCGCGAGTAGGTCGCTCCTACTCGGCTGGCCGGGGTTCACTCGACGCCGTAGCCGGCTCGTAGCTAACAGCCCGGTCGGCGTACGACGACCGCTATGACGGCAGTCAAGATCATCAAGGTGCTCGGCACCTCCGACGAATCGTGGGAGGACGCCTCGCGGGAAGCGGTCGCGACGGCGAGCGAGACCGTCGACGACATCCACGGCGTCGAGGTCGAGGACTGGACCGCCGACGTCGAGAACGGCGAGATAACCAACTACAAGGCGACTGTGGAGATCGCCTTCCCGGTCAAGGAACAGCAGTAGAACAGCAGTCGTGCGCCCTCGGGGGCGCGGTGTGACGCGGCCGCTCAGTCGTCGGCCGGTTCGACGCCGTCGACCGACCGTCGTTCGTCGTCGCTCGACCCGCCTTCCAGCGCGTCGAGGCCGCCGACGAAGTAGCCGACCATGTAGGTGGCGAGGAGGACGACGTGGAGCCCGATCTGGTCGGGCAGGTCGACGGCCGCGGCGAAGACGGCCTGGAACGCGACGACGATCACGAAGAACTGCCCGACAGCGGTCCACTTGCTGTCCTCCCAGCGACCGCTCGAAGCGGTGAACTCGGGGTGCTGGCGGACGACTCGGGACGCCACCAGTCCGAGGACGAGCACGCTGGCGCCGGCGGCCCCGGCGATACCGGGATTCGCGCCGAACCACCACAGGCCCCCGCCCGTCGCGACCCCCAGCGCGACCGCGAGCAGTCGATGCAGGCGCGTTCGGTTCATGTGCCGTCGCTACGGCCACCGGCGGGAAAAGTCATTCGCCCGACGTGACCGGCCGGCGGGCGGTCGGGCGGTGTCAGTCCCCGGAGCGCGCCCTCACGCGGGGTCCAGGAGGGTCTCGCCGTCTTTCATGTGTTCCTCGACGACGTCCAGATCGAGGGTGACGCCGAGGCCGGGCTCGTCGGAGACGGGGATCGCGCCGTCTTCGATCACGCCGTCCTCTTCGACGAACGTCTCCCAGTCGGGGTCGTCGCGGCCGTGCCACTCCAGCGCCAGGAAGTTCGAGACGGCGACGCCGACGTGGGCGCCCGCCTTCGTCCCCAGCGGCGAAGAGACGTTGTGCAGCGCCAGCGGGATGTAGTAGTCGTCTGCGAGGTTGGCGGCCTTGACCGTCTCGCGCATCCCGCCGAACTTCGGCATGTCCGGCTGGAGCACGTCGATGCCCTGCTGTTCGACCATGTCGCGGACGCCGTGGGTTCGATAGACGTTCTCGCCGGCGCAGATTGTCGTGTCGGTCGCCCGCGTGACCTCGCGCTGGACGTTCAGGTTCTCCGGGGGGACCACGTCTTCGAGCCACCACACGTCGTAGTCCTCGACGGCGGCGGCGAGTCGACGGGCGCTGTCGCCCGCGTAGTTCCAGTGGCAGTCGAAGGCCACGTCGGCGTCGTGGCCCACTCGCTCGGTGACCGCCTCGACGACGCTGGCCTTGTAGTCGATGGCCTCGGCGTTGAGGTGGCGGTTGTGCCGGTCTTTCTCGTAGCGCTTGCTCGCGTCGAGGTCGAACTTGATGGCGTCGTGGCCCTCGTCGACGACCAGCTCGGCGGCCTCGGCGTAGCTCTCCGGCGCGTAGATGTCGCGGTCGTGACCCTCCTGTTTCGCGCCCTCGAAGGCGCCGCCCAGGTGCGCGCCGGCGTGACAGTCCACGTAGATCCGCGCCTCGTCGCGGTAGGCACCGCCGAGCAGTCGATAGGCGGGCTGTTCCTCGAGCTTGCCCGCCAGGTCGTGGAGCGCGATGTCGATCCCCGAGATGGCGCTGACGGTCGCGCCCGCCAGCGACCCCGTCGCCGAGTGGATCTCGTAGAGCTTGTGCACCAGCGGCTCGATGTCCCGGGGGTCCTCGCCTTCCAGCCACTCCAGGGAGTCCTCGACGACGTCGCCGACGCCCGGCCCCCAGTAGCACTCGCCGGTGCCGGTGACGCCCGCGTCGGTGTAGATGCGGACGAACGTCCACGTCCAGTCCGCGTCGACCTGTGTCGCCTGTACGTCGGTGATCTCCGCGTCTGTCATGGCGCTCCCTTTCGAGGCCTCGGTTATCAACGTCGGGGCGTCACCCCAGATTGTTGTCTCGTCACCCCGCCCGCTCCCGGAGAGTCCTTCCCCCGTCCGCCGACGCGCCCGCCCGATCCGACCCGGTACGCCCCGTCGACCCGGTGGTGCTCACTCGCGCGCGCTCACCGTGCCCGCCCCCTTCCCGACACCGGCCCCGTTACCCAGCGGCGCCGGCCACACGATCCAGGTCCGGACACCGTCGACCGTCCGCGGACCACTCCCGGACACCCGCGCCACGACAGAATTGTAAACTCATCCACAACAACACTGCAGTCCGTCGTAGTCGGGCGGCGAAACGACCGGTACGTCCGTCGTCCGTCTCGAATCCGGGGGATCCGCGATGGTGCCCGCGGTATTCGGTGTCACGATAACTCGACACACGGGTGTCCAGTTATCGCGTTCGGATCTTCACTAACGCCCGCGACTGCCGGAACAGCCGCGGATCCGTCCCGTTTGATCGCCGTTACTCGATGTTCGATCAGTTAATTGCCGGTTACTCCCGGGTGGGCGTATGTTTTTTCACGATCAGTGTATAACGATCACCTGTATGGGGTTCGGGAGCTACGACGAATCAGAACAGGAGAACCAGGAGCTAGACGCCGACCTCGACGACGACGACGGCGTCAACACAGCGGAGAACACACACGACGGCGATGTCGAGTACGAGTTCGACGCGTCGAACGACGAGCTGCTCGACAGGCTACAGGACATCAAAGAGAACACGTGAAAGCCGGGGTTCGCGCCATCGGGGTAGCCGAATCCTATCGCGAGGCGGACAGCACGCTGGCGGCCGCCGTCGTCCGCGCGAGCCGCGTCGTGGACGGGCTCGCCTTCGACACCTGCGCGGTCGGCGGCACGGACGCCACCGAGACGGTCGTCTCGCTGGTCGACCGACTCGACCGCGAGGACGCGCGGTACCTGCTGCTGGCGGGCGTCGCGCCCGCGTGGTTCAATTTCTTCGACCTGCCCGCGATCCGCGAGCGCGTCGACCGGCCGGTCGTCTCAGTCGGCTTCGAGGAGAGCGACAGCCTCGAACCCGCGCTCCGGGCGGCCTTCGACGGCGACGCGCTCGACGAGCGGCTGGCCGTCTACCGGCGCCAGCCCGACCGCCGCCCGGTCGAACTCGACGACGGGACCGTCTACGTCCGCGCCGCCGGCCTCGACGCCGAGGAGGCCGCCGACGTGGTCCGCGCGTTCACCCCCGAGGGCGGCCGGCCGGAACCGCTGCGAGTCGCCCGGCTGGCCGCCCGCGCGGCCGACGAACGGTTCGTGGGCGGTGACGGGGGTCCCGGCGGAGAGGGAGACGGCGGCGATCGCTGACCGTCCGCGCGCGGACGGCCGCTCGCGGAGACCGACCCGGTTATGGTCGTGCCGGGCGACCTCCGCGTCATGAGCGAGGGCGAGATGGACGGACTCGACGTGGTCGCCTGCGAGCGCTGTCCCGACCTGGTCGACTGTCGCAGCCGTATCGTCAACGGCGTCGGCCCCGCCGGCGCGGATCTGCTGTTCGTCGGCGAGGCGCCCGGCCAGTACGAGGACGAGGGCGGCGAACCGTTCGTCGGCCGCTCCGGCGACGTGCTCGACGACGGCCTCCGCGACGCCGGGCTGGACCGCGGGGACGTGCGCATCACCAACTGCGTCCGCTGTCGCCCCCCGGACAACCGCGATCCCACCGATCCGGAACTCGCGAACTGTCGCGGGTATCTGGAGACCGAGATCGACCGCGTCGACCCCGAGGTGGTCGTCACGCTGGGGAAAGTGCCGGCCGAGCACCTGCTCGAACGGGACGTGGCCGTCACGAACGAGGCCGGCGACGTGGTCGAAGCGGAGATCGGCGGCGAGCGGCGGCGCGTGCTCGTCTGCGTCCACCCCGCGGCGACGCTGTACGACCCCTCTCAGCGCGATACCTTCGCGTCGACGCTCGAACGGGCGGCGGAGTTCACCGACGAGTCCAGCGGTCAGTCGCGGATCGGCGACTTCTGACCGCGCTCCCGCCGCAGGTCACGCGAGGACCTCCGGGCCGATACCCAGCTCCTCCGTCACGTCGATCACCGGCTGGTAGGTGCTCACGTCGGCCTCCCGGACGCCGTCGAACCACAGGTCGTCGTCCGTCCCCTCCTGCCCGTCGGCGCCGTAGTAGATGCGTTCGGGCGCGTTCAGGAACGACTGCGCGAGTGCCCGCTTTTCACCCGCACTCAGTTCCGGCGAGACGACGAGCGGGGCGTGGGGGATCCCGTCGTCCTCGTGGAGCGTGCGGGCGGTGCGATCGAAGGCCGCCGGGGACGGCCCGGTCCCGGTATCGCGGACGAATCCGCCCATCGCCGCCGCGTCGACCCGCCCTTCGGCCAAGAGCGCGTACGAGGCGACGTGTCCACCGGTGAACCGCGGCTCGAACGCCGCCCGCGACCCGTCACCCGCCGGGAGGTCACCCACGTCCAGGCCGCCGTTCGTCGCCATACTGTACAGCGGGTACAGACAGCCGCTCGTCGACAGCCGGTCCGCGAACGCGACCGTCTCGCCCGAGAGATCCGAGAGGCGCTCGATGTCGCTGTCGCTGGGGACGGCGACGATGCTCTCGTACGTCCAGCCGCCGTCCCCCTTGCGCTGGAGGACCACCTCGGCGCTGTCGGTGGTGACGCTCAGCGCCGCCGCGAACGGGCCGGTCTCGGCGATGTCGGTGGTTCCCTCGCCGAGCGCCCGGATCACGGCGCTGTAGCTGGTGGCGATGTTCATGTCGATGCTCAGCCCCTGGGGGACCTCGTACGCCGCTTCGAGGTTCGTCTCGACGTAGTCCCGGATCGGCCCGTACTGGACGTAGAGGTTCCGCTGGGGGACGCTCGGCGACAGGCTCACGTTCACTTCGCGGTCACCGCCGAACGAGAGGCCGCTCCCACCCGCCGTGTCCGTCGCACCGCCGCTGGCCGGCGCGTCCGTCGAATCGCCGCTCGGACAGCCGGCGAGCGACCCCGCGCCGACGAGCACGCCCACGCCCTTCAGAAGCGATCGTCTGTCTCCCATCCCGTCGGTCATCGACCGAATCGTGATTAAACGTTCGTACTTCGCCCGATCCGAGATATTCATCTCTATATACCGAACTGTCGCCGCGATCGGCGCACGTTCGGTCGCATCGGTGGGACTATCGGCCGGCCGACCGGACGGGCCGATACGATGTCACTCGACGCGCGGGCGGCGACGGCGAGACGGGCGGCAAACGCGGGCGCGGAGGTCGCGGCGGACCTGTTCCGGGAGGAGCTGGCCGTCGAGCGCAAGGACGGGAAGACCGACCTCGTGACGCGGGCCGACCGCGAGGCCGAGACGGCGGTGCTCGACGGTATCGCCGAGGCGTTCCCGGGCGAGCCGGTCGTCGCCGAGGAGACGGCGAGCGGCGCCGTCGTTCCGGATTCGGGGCCGGCGTGGATCGTCGACCCGATCGACGGGACGAACAACTTCGTCCACGGCATTCCCGTGTGGGCGACCGCGGTCGCCGCGGTCGTCGACGGCGAGGCCGTCGGCGCCGCGGTCGTCCTGCCGGCGCTCGGCGACGTGTACGTCGCCGACGGCTCGGGCGCGTCCCTGAACGGCGAGGCGATCACCGTGAGCCCGCGGACCGACCGCGACACGCAGTCGGTCGCACCGACGTTCTGGTGGGGGCTCGACCGCCGCGCCGAGTACGGCGCGGCCGCGACCGAGATCGTCGAACGCTTCGGCGACCTCGTCAGGTTCCGCTCCGCGCAGGCGACGCTGTCGATGGTCGCCGCCGGGTCGCTCGACGCCACGTTCACCAACCGCGAGACCAACGCCTGGGACACCGTCGCCGGCGCCTTCCTCGTCAGGCAGGCCGGCGGTCGCGTCACCGACCTCGCCGGCGACTCCTGGCGCCACGACAGCCGGGGTCTCGTCGCCTCCAGCGGCCGCAACCACGACTCGGTGGTCGCTGCGGCCCGCGCGGTCGACGACCACCGACCGGAGTGACGAAGTCGCGGTCCCGCCGAGCGTGCGCGGACGGAAAGCGACTTGACCGGGGTCGCCGTATCGGCGGGTATGAACACGCGACAGACCGCGGCCGAGGTCGTCGTGGTCGACTACGGGCTGGGGAACCTCCGCAGCGTCACGCGCGGGCTCGAACGCGCCGGCGCCGCGGTCGAACTCAGCGACGACCCCGCCGACTTCGATGGCGCCGACGGGATCGTTCTCCCGGGGGTCGGCGCCTTCTCCGAGGGGATGGACAACGCCGGTCCCTTCCGCGACGCGCTGGTCGAGCAGGCCGACGCCGGGACCCCCCTGTTCGGCATCTGTCTCGGCATGCAGATGCTGCTCACCACCAGCGAGGAGGCCGAACGCGAGGGCCAGGGTGACGTGGAGGGGCTGGACCTGATTCCGGGGCGCAACGTCCGATTCCGCGGCGACCTGAAAGTGCCCCACATGGGCTGGAACGAACTCGACGCGGCCCGCGAGCACCCGATCGTGGAGGGGGTAGATGGCGAGCACGCCTACTTCGTCCACTCCTACTACGCCGAGCCGGACGACGCCGGGGCTGTGGTCGCGACCACCGACTACGGGACCGACTTCGCCTCCGTCGTCGCGAACGAGCGGGGCAACGTCTTCGGCACGCAGTTCCACCCCGAGAAGTCGGGCGAGACCGGTCTGCGGATCCTGCGGAACTTCGTCGACATCTGCGTCGACGGGCTCTGAGGCGCACGTCCGGGCCCTTCCGACGCCGCTCGCGCCGGTGGCTACTTACGGTCGGCCGTCGTTCCCGCCCACTATGCTCTCAGCGCTGGCGGCGGTCTCCGATGCGTTGCTCCAGGTCGACGTGAACATCGACCTGAACCCCGTCGCCAACGTCGTCCAGAGCGCCGTCGGATCCGCCCTGACGACGCTGGTCGTCGGCGCCGTCCTCACCGCCGTCGCCCCGGCGTTCCTCGAAGACCGGATGGCCGCCGTCGTCGACGACCCCGTCGGCTCGTTCGTCTACGGCTTTCTCGTCCTGCTGTTCCTCGCGCTCGCCAGCTTCGTCCTCGTGATCACCATCGTCGGCATATTCGTCGTGATCCCGCTCGTCCTCCTGGCGTACGTCGTCTGGGCCGTCGGCGCGACGGTCGCCTTCCTCGCTATCGCCGAGCGCCTCGTCGACCGCGAGGGCGACGACTGGGCCGCATCGCTCCTCGTCGCCGCCGCGCTCAACGGCGGCCTCGTCCTCACCGGCGTCGGCGGCATTCTCGCGTTCTGTATCGGCGCCGCCGGGTTCGGTGCCGTCCTCGAAGACCGTCTCTGAACGGATCTGGGTCCGGTCGCTGCCAAATTCCCGTCTCCCTAACGAGTAAGGCATTCCTACCATTGAGAATCGGGCGCTACGTATTGATATGTACGAGATAGAGGCCGACCCGCGGACGAACCGGCTGTACCTGAGCTTCACCGGCCGGATGGGGCGCGACCGGATCGAGACGGCGGCCGACGAGACGGTCGAAGCGGCCGAGCGCCTGCGCGACGGGTTCGACATCGTCAACGACCTCTCCGGGTTCACGCCGCCGTCCCCCGAGGCCGCCAAGCCCATCAAGCGCGCCCAGGGCGACCTCGAGGAGATGGGCGTCGACCGCGTCGTCCGCGTCACCGACGAGGAGACGAGCCAGGTCGTCGTCAACGCCTTCGAACGGCGCTCCCGGGACGTGGGCTACAGCGGCGAGACGGCCGACTCCGCCGCCGAGGCCGAACGCAAACTCGACGAGAAAGAGGTCGCCGGCTACGCGAGCGCGTAGCCACCCCCACCGCCCTACGGCTCACCCGCCGGGTCCGGCTGTTCCCCATCGGGGACGGTCAGCGTCGCTCCCGTCCCGTCGCGGGTGTCGAACGACCCCGCAACAACACTTAGGGCGGCGGCGGACGCCCGTCGGGTATGCCCGGCGCCGACCGGCCGAACGTCCTCTGGATCGCGATGGAAGACACGACGCCGCGGCTGGGGTGCTACGGCGACGACCTGGCCCGAACCCCCGAGATCGACGGGCTGGCGGCCGACGGCCGCCGCTACCCGAACGCGTTCTCGACCGCACCGGTCTGCGCTCCCAGTCGCTCCGCGGTGATGACCGGCTGCCACCAGGTGGGCATCGGCACCCACCACATGCGGACGACCCACACCAACGACGACGCCCCGGAACTCCCGACGCCGTACGAGGCCGTCCCGCCCCACTACGTCACCGCCGTCCCCGAGCTGTTCCGGCAGGCGGGCTACTACTGCACGCTCGATTCGAAGACCGACTACCAGTTCGGCGCCCCCGCGACGGTGTGGGACCACCACGGCGACGGCGCGGGCTGGCGCGACGACGCCCGCGAGTCCGACCAGCCCTTCTTCGCGATGGTCACCAACGGCGTCACCCACGAGAGCGGCCAGTGGGACCCGACCGAGCCCGGGACCGACGACCAGTTCGGCGGCGCGGTGGCCGACCCAGACACCGACCCCGACGCCGTCGAAGTCCCTCCGTATCTCCCCGACACGGAGACGACCCGCACGGCCATCGCCCGGCAGTACGACAATATCGCCCGTTCCGACGAGTGGGTGGGCGACGTGCTCGACGCGCTCGACGCCGACGGTCTGGCCGAGGATACCATCGTCGTCCTGTGGAGCGACCACGGCGAGGGGCTCCCCCGGCGCAAGCGCTGGCCCTACGACGGGGGGATCCACGTCCCCCTGATCGTTCGCTGGCCCGGCGAGATCGACGGCGGGGAGGTCGACGACCGCCTCGTCAGCATGATGGACCTCGGACCGACGATACTGGCCGCCTGCGGGCTCGACGTGCCTCAGTACGTGGGAGGCCGGCAGTTCTTCGGCGCGGACGCCGACGAGCGCGAGTACGTCTTCGCCGCCCGCGACCGCTACGACGAGGCCTACGACATGGTCCGGGCCGTCCGCGACCACCGGTTCACGTACGTTCGCCACTACCGCCCGGGCACCCCGTATCGCCAGTGGATCCCCTACCGGAATCGCCATCCGGTGATGCGGGAGATCCTGGAACGGGGCCGCGAGGGCGAACTGGAGGGCGCCGAGACGTGGTTCGACGCGAACCGACCCGCCGAGGAGCTGTACGACCTCCGCGCCGACCCCTGGGCGGTCGACGACCTGGCCGACGACCCCGAGTACGCCGACACGCTGGATCGGCTGCGCGGCGCGCTGGACGACTGGCGCGACCGCGTGGGCGACGCGGGCGACACCGCCGAGGCCGAGATGGTCCGCGACCGCTACGGCGGCGGCGACCGGCCCGAAACCGCGCCGCCGCGGTTCGTCGTCAACAGTCCGAACCACGACGAGCGCACGGCCAGGACGGCCGGACTGGAACTGGAGGGGCCGGCCACGCTGTCGCTGTACTGCGCCACGCAGGGCGCCTCGCTGGCCTACGCGCTCGCCGACGAACCCGTCAGCGGCGACGGGTCGGACCCGCAGTGGGAGCTCTACACCGGACCCGTCGACCTGCCCGAAGGGGAGACCACCGTGCGCGCGAAGGCCGTCCGCTACGGCTTCGAAGCGAGCGACGTGCAGGTCGGGACGTTCTCCGTCTCGGGGTGAGGCGTCAGAAGAGCTATCCGGCTGGACACGAAACCACACGTCGATCGGACGAACAGCATGACAGACGACACGGACCGACCGACGGCGGACGGTCGCGCGAGCGACACCGAAACCGTCGGCGACCTCGTCGAGAAGATCCGGGCGCTGGACGACGACGGCGACCGCAGCCGGGGCGTCCTCCTGGACCAGCTCTCGGAGGTCGAGGACCGACTGCTCGCGTTCGGCCGCGCGCTCGGCGGCGACCCCGACACCGTCGGGGACCTCCCCTTCACCGAGGAGGCGGGCACCGACCGGATGCCCGAACCGCTGTACGTCCGCCACGACACGGAGATGCTCAACCAGGTGACCGGCTGGCTCCTCCAGGAACAGCACATCGGCCTCGTCAGCCACTACGGCACCGGCAAGACCGCCTTCCGCGAGATCGTCCGCCGGGACCTGGGCGAACACGACGACTTCGTCGTCGCCGTCCTCGACAACCCACGCGAAACGACGCCCCGAAAGCTCTACGCCACGATCCAGACCACCGCGGAGGCGGCGGGCTACGAGGTCGAGGATCGGGACTACTGGCAGACCCGCGACGGCGTCCCGTGGGCCACCGAGGACGCCAAGGAGGCCGCCCGCGAACTCGTCGAAGACGTCCGCGCCGACGGCAAGACCATCCTCCTCGTCGTCGACGAGATCGAGGTGCTCCCCGCCGATATCCTCTCGACCCTGCAGGTCGCCGGCGACATGGGCGTCCGCCTGTTCCTGATGGGCACGCCCGAGGGCAAAGAGCGCGTCGCCGACCTCCGGGGGACCCTGGACTCGCGGCTGCGCTACTACGAGGGGATCGAGCCGTTCGACCCTGAGGACATCGCCGAGTACATCGCTCGTTCGTTCGCGTACTTCCGGGACGAACCGTACGAGGACCAGCCCGTCGAACTGTTCACCGAGGCCGCCATCCGCGACGTGCACGAGCGCAGCGAGGGGATCCCCCGCGAGGTCCGCATCGAGTGCCGGGAACTGTTCACGCGGGCCGCGTTCGTCTGGTACCGCACCGGCCAGGAGATCGACCGCATCCAGATCACGCCCGAACTCCGGCATCGGCGCTTCGGGATGGGCCGATGAGCGTCACGATCTACCGGTAGCGCGGTCGGAGCCAGTCGATCGTTTTCCGAGGGACCGCGGCGAACAGGGGCAACCGCGAACAGCCTGAAAGCCCCCGCGTAGCTTGGCCGATCAGTTTGTGCGGGTGGGAATGAAAGGGGCGGCGCGTTCGACGACGGCCGGCGGAGCAAGCACCGCAACGAGTGAAGCGAGTGAGGAGCGCAGCGAGACGCCCGAGTGAAGCGAGGTCGCGCGTAGCGAGACCTCGATGACGAACGGCGAACGCAGTGAGCCGTGAGTCGAACGCGCCGGGGCTTTCACGCTGTTTCGGATCGCTGTCGAACTCGCGGTGCGGTCTAGAACGTCTCTGCCCCGATCGACTCCTACGACGGGTGCTGATGTTTGATGCGCTCGGCGTGGACACCGGGAACCTCGCTCAGACACTCCCGGCACTTCCAGGTCGGGTACACCACCCCCTGTTCTTTGACGAGGTCCTGCTTGTATCGCAGCGCCGCCCCGCACTGGCAGGTGTAGGTCATAGTCGAGCGGACGCGACGGGCGGGAATAAGTCGCCCGGCGACCTCCGCGCATCGCGGACCAGTCAGCCCACCAGAATCTACAGGGGACTGGCGGCCCCACGTCCGGGTATGACCGCCACCGACGCGAGCCTGCTCGACCTGTCCTCCGCGGCGTCGACGCGCCACACCGTCAACGGCGTCGACCTGCACGTCGTCACCGCCGGCGACTCCACCGATCCGATGGTCGTCCTGCTGCACGGGTTCCCCGACTTCTGGTACGGCTGGCGCCACCAGATCCCCGCGCTGGTCGACGCCGGCTACTACGTCGTCGTCCCGGACCAGCGCGGCTACAACCTGAGCGAGAAGCCCCGCGACCTCGACGCCTACCGGATGCGGGAACTCTCCGGCGACATCGCCGCGCTGATCGACGCCGAGAACCGGGACGACGCCCACGTGGTCGGCCACGACTGGGGCGCGGCCGTCGCGTGGGACCTGGCGCTTCGCCACCCCGAGACCGTCGACCACCTCGGGATAATCAACGTCCCCCACCCGTCGGTGATGCGCCGGACGCTGAAGTCCAGCCCCCGCCAGCTCGCCCGGAGCTGGTACATGTTCGCGTTCCAGTTGCCGATCGTGCCCGAGGCGTTCCTCGGGCGCGGCGACGCACGGGGCGTCCTCGACGTGCTGGAGGGCAGCGCCAACCCCGGTGCGTTCACCGACGACGAACTCGCCCACTACCGCGACGCCTGGCGCCGCCAGGGGGCGATCCGCGGCGCCGTCAACTGGTACCGCGCCCTCCTGCGCCGCCGCGACGACGCGCCCCGCGAGACCGTCGAAGCGCCGACCCTCGTCGTCTGGGGCGACGAGGACGTGGCGCTGCTCCCCGCGATGGCCGCCGAGAGCGTCGGCTACTGCACCGACGGCCGCCTCGAACGGATCCCCTGGGCCTCCCACTGGGTCCACGACGAGGAACCCGAGCGGGTCAACGACGCGCTCGTGGGGCATCTGAAAGACGGCGCCGGCGACTGATCGCCGCCCTCCTCGCCGCTCAGTTCAGCGCGAGGAACCGGTAGTTCAACACCGCGGCGAAGGTCACCCAGGCGAGATACGGCACGAGCAACAGCGCCGCCCGGCGGTCGACGCGGTCGAACGCCCAGATGGTCGCGACCACCGCGGGCCACAGCGCGACGATGACGACCAGTCCGGCGAGCAGGTTCTCCGCGGCGAAGAAGGCGGGCGTCCAGGCGACGTTGAGGACCATCTGGCCGACGAACGCCGCCAGCGCGACCCGACGGGCGGTCCAGCCGTCGCGGTCGGCACTCGCCGCTCCGTCCGCGTCGGTCGCGCGCCCGTCGGCCAGCCACACGAGCGCGACGGCGACGCCTATGAGCGTGAACAGGAGCGTCCAGACGACGCCGAACAGCCACGGCGGCGGATAGATCGACGGCTTCGCGAGGCGCTGAAACCACGGCGACCCCGGACCGGACAGCACCGCCGGTGCCGCGCCGACGAGGTTGACGAGCAGGACGCTCGCGACCACCGTCAGCACGCGCTCGCGTCCCCATCCGCCGGATCCGACCGTCCGTGTCTCGGCCATACGTCCGGTACGGCCTTGACGGGCAAGTGTGATCCGCCCGACCGGCCGACCCGGATCGAACCGCCCCGCTCACCCCGGTCGAACAGCCGCTGGCGCCCGTTCTCACCCGCCGTTCCTATATAAATACGTCTTTGATACCACTTCACACACTCTCCTCGGGCGCCCAGCGACAGCAACGACGCGATCCTCCGTTACTTTTATATAGAATCGCAATCAACCTATCTCTTGACTATGGCTCAGCAGATGGGTAACCAGCCCCTCATCATCATGTCCGAGGACTCCCAGCGCACCTCGGGCAAGGACGCACAGTCCATGAACATCACGGCCGGGAAGGCCGTCGCCGAGTCCGTACGGACGACACTCGGCCCGAAGGGGATGGACAAGATGCTCGTCGACGACTCCGGCGGGGTCGTCGTCACCAACGACGGCGTCACCATCCTCGAGGAGATGGACATCGAGCACCCCGCGGCCAACATGATCGTCGAAGTCGCACAGACCCAGGAGGACGAGGTCGGCGACGGCACGACGACCGCGGTCGTCATCTCCGGTGAGCTGCTGGGCAAGGCCGAGGACCTCCTCGACCAGGACATCCACGCCACCATCCTCGCGCAGGGCTACCGCCAGGCCGCCGAGAAGGCCAAGGAGGCCCTCGAAGACATCGCCATCGACGTCGACGCCGACGACACGGAGATCCTGGAGTCCATCGCCGCCACCGCCATGACCGGCAAGGGCGCCGAGAACGCCAAGGACACCCTCTCCTCGCTCGTCGTCAACGCCGTCCAGTCCGTCGCCGACGACGAGGGCGTCGACACGGACAACATCCAGCTCGAGACCGTCGTCGGCGGCTCCATCGACGAGTCCGAGCTCGTCGAGGGCGTCATGATCGACAAGGAGCGCGTCCACGAGAACATGCCCTACGCCGTCGAGGACGCCGACGTGGCGCTGCTCGACACCGCCATCGAGGTGCCCGAGACCGAGCTCGACACCGAGGTCAACGTCACCGACCCCGACCAGCTCCAGCAGTTCCTCGACCAGGAGGAGGAGCAGCTCAAGGAGTACGTCGACAAGCTCGCCGACGCCGGCGCCGACGTCGTCATCTGCCAGAAGGGCATCGACGACATGGCCCAGCACTACCTCGCCCAGGAGGGCATCCTGGCCGTGCGCCGCGCGAAGAAGTCCGACATGAAGGCGCTCTCGCGGTCGACCGGCGCCCGCATCGTCTCCAACATCGACGACATCACCGCCGACGATCTCGGCTTCGCGGGCAGCGTCGCCCAGAAGGACGTCGCCGGCGACGAGCGCATCTTCGTCGAGGACGTCGAGGACGCCAAGGCCGTCACGATGATCCTCCGCGGCGGCACCGAGCACGTCGCCGACGAGGTCGAGCGCGCCATCGAAGACTCCCTCGGCGTCGTCTCGGTCACGCTCGAAGACGGACAGGTCCTCCCCGGCGGCGGCGCCCCGGAGGCCCACCTCGCGCTGGAACTGCGCGACTTCGCCGACTCCGTCGGCGGCCGCGAGCAGCTCGCCGTCGAGGCGTTCGCCGACGCCATCGACGTCGTCCCGCGCACGCTCGCCGAGAACGCCGGCCTCGACCCGATCGACTCGCTCGTCGACCTGCGCAGCCAGCACGACGGCGGCGAGACCCAGGTCGGCCTCGACGCCTACACCGGCGACACCGTCGACATGGTCGAGGAGGGCGTCGTCGAGCCCCTCCGCGTCAAGACCCAGGCCGTCGAGAGCGCGACCGAAGCGGCCGTCATGATCCTCCGCATCGACGACGTGATCGCCGCGGGCGACCTGAAGGGCGGCGGCACGGACGCCGGCGACGACGACGCTGGCGGCCCCGGCGGCCCCGGCGGCGCGCCCGGCGGCATGGGCGGCGGCATGGGCGGGATGGGCGGCGGCATGGGCGGCATGATGTAAAAGTCGGCCTCCGATAGCCCACCCACCTTCCGTCGACCCTCGAACCGTTTCCGACCGCTGCGACCCGCTCCCGAACCCGGTTTCGCAGTTCGCGACTCTTCCGTTTTCGACCGGTGAGCGACCGCTCCGCCGATAGAATCCCGACCGGCGTCAATCGCCGCCGACCGCGTTCAGGCCCGACAGGAACCCCTCGACGGCGTCGTAGCGTTTCATCTTCTCCCTGGCCATCGCCTTCCCGAGGACGCTGTCGAGTTCCTCGGGGACCGCTTCGTTGACCGCGCTCGGTGCAGGCGGGCGGCCGTCGAGGACCCCCTCGCGGATCTCGCAGTAGCTGCCGGTATAAGGCGGCCGGCCGGTGAAGAGGTAGTAACAGGTCGCGCCGAGGCCGTACACGTCGGTCGCGGCGTCGACGCGGCCGAAGTCGGTGTCGAAGTACTCCGGCGCGGCGAAGCGGGGGTCGAGGTAGTTCGCCGGCTGGAAGTACTCGCGGAAGGCCTGCATCAGGCCGACGTTGTCGAGCATCGGCCGTTCGAGCCCCGAGAGGGCGTCGCCGCGGAAGACGACGCTCTTCGGGTCGATCCCGGCGTGGACGGTTCCGTGGCGGTGGCAGTGAGCGACGGCGTCGGCCAGTTGTTCGGCCTGGTGGAGCGCCTCGTCGACCGGCGGCCGGCCGCGCTCGGCCAGCGACTCGTCGACGGGCTGGGTGGCGACCCACGGCCGCGGCCGGTCGCCCCACTCGACGAGGTCGACGACGCGCTCGCCGTCGGCCAGCGCCCGCCAGCGACTCAGCCGCTTCGTGAGGTCGGCGGCGAAGTCCAGTCGGTCGCACTCGTCGGGCCGCTCGAACAGTCGCGTCGCGACCCCGCGCTCCTCGTCGTCCTCGACGGCGCGACAGCGGTAGCCGGTCGCGAACCGCCCTTCGCAGCCCTCGGCGACCGCCGAGAGCCGGTCGAACGAACTCAGGGCACCGATGGCCGCGAACGTCTCCGGCGTCTCCGGCGCGTCGGTGCCGATGGTGGGCGTCCGCTCCGCGGCGCCGTCCGACTCCGTCGGCGCCGCCGGCTCGGTTGTCGTCGGCTCCGCGTCGGCGTCGTCGAACTCCGGGTGGGTCGGGTGGGTCTCCGGGACCGCGCCGGAGCGGTCCGACTCGTCGGGCCGGGACGGCCGCTCGGGTCCGGGTTCGACGGGTCGCTGGTGGACGCCGCCGCGCCGGCCGGAGGGACGGACGATCTGTCGCCCGTCGCCCAGATCCGCGACGGCCGTTCCGCCGACCCCGCCGTCGGTCTCGACGCGTTCCGCGGGACCCCCGCCGGAAGCCGGCTCGCCCGAGTCGGTCGCCGACCCGTGGGCCGTCCGGTCGGCGTCGGTTCCGCCGGTCGCCGCTCGTCGTCCGCCGTCGGCGTCGAGCGCGCCGAGCGCCGCCGCGCTGTCGACCGCGTCGGCGACGCGCCCGGGGTAGCTCCCGCGCAGGTACGCGAGCACCTGCCCGACCTCGAACGGTTCCGCGCCGTCCTCGCGACCGCTCCAGGTGGCGAGGCGCTTCGCCAGGTAGCCGACGGCGGCCGGCTGGTCGTCGGCCAGCGCACAGAGCGTCCAGGCGGCGCCGATCCGGACGGCGGTCGCGTCGTCGCCGAGGGCGGAGAGCAGTTCCGGGACGAGGCGGTCGCTCCCGCCCGCCGCGCGGGCGACCGCGCGAAGCGACTCGTCGGTGCCGGCGCCGTCGCCGACGACCAGCCCCGCGAGCACGTCCCGGACGTCCCGGGCGGCCGCGTCGCCGCCTTCGACGGCGACCGGCCGCCCGGTCGAGCCCCGGCTGTCCATACCCGTGAGAAGCCCACTCACCCCACAAGAATACCCGTCAGACCGTCGTCAGACGGGCCGCTGACGACCGTTTCGGAAGCGGAAAATCGGCGGTGGTTCCCGCCCGTCCACACCCGGTGGAACTCCCGCCGTCCGGGGTCGCCGACGCGACTCGGTGGCTCGATGCCGGGCTACTCGGTCTCGAGCTCGAACTGCTCGTGTTCGGAGGCGGCGTTGAGCACGACGCTCGTGTTCGACTCCTTGATCTCGGGGTCGACGAGCAGCTCCTTGATGTGCTCGTTCATGCCGTCGGTGTCGGAGAACTTGCCGATGGCGATGATGTCGTAGTCGCCGGTCACCTCGTAGACGGAGATCATCTGGTCGTGCTCGCGCAGCGACTCGGTGACCTCCGGGAGCGAACTCCCCTCGATCTTCAGCTGGAGGACGGCCGTCACGTCGTAGCCGAGCTTGTCGTAGTCGACCTTCGGGGTGTAGCCCTCGATGATGCCGTCCTCCTCCAGATCCGAGAGGTGGTTCGACACCGTGGTCACCGACACGTCCAGGTCCTCGCCCAGGCTTCGCAGGCTCGCCCGCCCGTCGCCGAGCAGCGCATTCACCAACTTGCGGTCCAGATTTTCGTACGTCATTACGTCCACAGACGACACCGGGGCATTAGAATTTTACGAATATACAATTCCGTCTCTCGAAGGGGAAGATTTGCGCAGATGGATAGGGTTTTAATAATAGGGGCACACCCTTCTGGTGTCGATCAACATGACAAGCGAAAACGCGAAACCGGACGGGGGTCTCTCCGCCGAGGCACAGGACGTGCTCGACGAGATCGAAGAGAAGAACGTCGACTTCCTGCGCCTGCAGTTCACGGACATTCTGGGGACAGTCAAGAACGTCTCGGTGCCGGCCGACCAGGCCGAGAAGGCGTTCACAGAGGGCATCTACTTCGACGGGTCGTCGATCAACGGCTTCGTCCGCATCCAGGAGTCGGACATGCGTCTGGACCCGGACCCGTCGACGTTCGCCGTTCTGCCGTGGCGTAACAACGACGACAGCGCGGCCGGTCGCCTCATCTGTGACGTCATCGACACCTCCAGCGGCCAGCCCTTCTCGGGCGACCCGCGCGGGGTGCTCAAGCGCGCCATCGAGCGCGCCGAGGAGATGGGCTACACCGTCAACGCCGCGCCCGAGCCCGAGTTCTTCCTCTTCGAGGAGGACGAGGAGGGTCGCGCGACGACGAAGACCAACGACGCCGGCGGCTACTTCGACCTCGCGCCGAAGGACCTCGCCCAGGACGTGCGCCGCGACATCATCTTCGGGCTCGAGGACATGGGCTTCGACATCGAGGCCTCCCACCACGAGGTCGCCCAGGGCCAACACGAGATCAACTTCACGTACGACGACGCGCTGTCGACGGCGGACAACGTCGCCACCTTCCGCTCGGTCGTCCGCGCCATCGCGGCCGAGCACGACCTCCACGCCACCTTCATGCCCAAGCCGATCCCGCGGATCAACGGCTCGGGGATGCACACGCACTTCTCGCTGTTCGAGGACGGCGAGAACGCCTTCCACGACGGCGACGACGAGTTCGACCTGAGCGAGACGGCCAAGCAGTTCATCGCCGGCATTCTCGACCACGCGCCGGCCATCGCCGCCGTCTCCAACCCGACGGTCAACTCCTACAAGCGACTCGTCCCGGGCTACGAGGCGCCCGTCTACGTCGCCTGGTCCGACCGGAACCGCTCGGCGCTCATCCGCAAGCCCGCCGCGCGCGTCCCGACGGCCTCCCGCATCGAGGCCCGGTTCCCGGACCCGTCGTGTAACCCCTACCTCGCCTTCGCCGCGCTCATCCACGCCGGTCTCGACGGCATCGAGCGCGGCCTCGACTGCGACGACCCGGTCCGCGAGAACATCTACGAGTTCGACGAGGCCAAGCGCGAGGAGTACGGCATCACGACGCTGCCGACGAACCTCGGCGAGGCCCTCGACGCCCTCGAGAGCGACGAAGTCGTCCAGGACGCCCTCGGCGAGCACGTCTACGAGAACTTCGTCGAGGCCAAGACCCAGGAGTACGACGACTACCGCGTCGACGTCTCCGACTGGGAGCTCGACCGCTACCTCGAGACCTTCTGACGGTCCGACACCGCGTCGGCCCGCACCGATCGCTTCGGGTCAGTCGCTCGCCGCGGGCCCGACGCCCGCGCCGGGCGCGCCGCCCGACTCGCGTTTCGCTTCTCGCTAGCGGTGTCTCCGCACCCCGGTCGACCGGCGTCGACCCTCCCGCCCGCCGACAGGTCACCGTCGCATTTATAAGTCACTACCGGCTCTGTCTCCCCAACGGACGGTCGGTCGCCGCCACAGGCGACGGAGAACGTGTGAAGATACTCTCGTGTAACGCCGGTTACCTGCTCGACTACGACGGATCGCTTCGCGACTACGCGCTGAAACCCCACCGGGCGATGCTCGGCGACGACGACGCCGAGGAGCGCGCCACCGAGCGCCTCGTCGACGTGATCGCCGACGAGCGGCCCGACGTCGTCTGCCTGCTCGAAGTCGACCAGGGGTCGGCGCGGACCATCACGGAAGGCCAGGTCTCCCGCCTCGCGGAGATGCTCACCGACCACGGGCTGGCCTACCACGCCCGCGCCGACGCCAAGTACGGCGACGCCAACGTCCTCGGTCGGCTCCCGGTGCTCTCGCACCTCTCGAACGGCCTGCTCGTCCGCGACGACATCGACGCGACCATCGAGGCCCACTACCTCGAAACCGGCCCCAAACGCCTCGTCACCGAGGTCCGCATCGGCGACCTCTCGATCTTCGCGGTCCACCTCGCGATGAGCGGCCGCGGCCGCCGCAAGCAGCTCGACGAGATCGCCGCCATCGTCGCCGAGCGCGACCGCGTCGTCGTCGCCGGCGACTTCAACGCCTACGACGGCCTCGACGAGGTCGAGACCGCGCTCGAAGAGACGGGCCTGGTCCTCCACAACCCCGGCGAGACGGTGCCCAAGCGCCCGCTCGACTCGCTCGTCTCCGAGACCCGCACCCTCGATTTCTTCCTCACTTCCCCGGACATCGAGCCCACCCGCTGCGACGTGATCGACGTGCAGGTCTCGGACCACCGCCCCGTCGTCGTGGAGTTCGAGAACGGCGGCGTGTGAGCGCCGAACGTGCGGCCTCCGACCGCGCCGCGACGCCCCGCGAAGCCGAAAGGTCAAAGCCGCGGAGGGGACCACACCACACACGATGACACCGACGCTGCCCGGCGAGGCCGAGGCGTGGGCCGACCGGCTCCAGGCGCAACTCAACGACCGCGACGCCTTCGCGGCGGCCGCCGACGGCTTCGACGCCACCTTCCGGTTCGTGATCCTCCCGGACGACCGCTACGACGGGGACCCGGTCACGCTCACCGTCGTCGTCGCCGACGGCGCCTGCGTGGCCGCCCGCGGCAACGACCCAGACGCCGACTACGACTTCGGGCTGGCCGGCCCCTACGCCGTCTGGGTCGACCTGCTGGCGGACGACCTCGACGTCACCGAAGCGGTGATGGGCGGCTCCCTGGAGTTCGAGGGCTCGGAGATGGAACTGCTGAGCAACCGCGAGGCCGTCACGGAACTCGTGCGAGCGGCCCAGAACGTCGAGGCCGACTTCGCGTACTGAGCACGGAGACTGAAACGGTTAAGGCCCGGCCGGGTGGACGCAGAGACGTGTTAGACAAACTCGGCGCCGCCGGGATCGTCGGCATCCTCGTGATCCTGGGCGGTATCGGACTCATCGCGTCGGTCGAACCGCTGATCGCCGCCGGGATCGGCCTCGTCGTCGCCGGCGTCGGCCTGATCCTCTACGGCGTCGTCACGAACGTCCTCGCCTCGTTCGGCATGGGCGGCATGGTCTGAAAGCGGGCGGAGAGCGACCCGGTCAGTCGCTCTCGCCGCGGTCGCCGGCCCGGTGTTCGCTGATCAGCCGGTCGACCATCTGTGCGTTCCGCTCGCGTTCGCGCTCTTCGGCCCGGTCCTCCCAGTCGTCGATCGCGGCCTCGACTTCGCGCTCGCGGGCGACGGCCAGCTCGTCGACCTCCTGGACGGTGACCATCTCGGCGGGCGCGACCGGGATGTCGTGTTTGAACAGGATCTCGTCGGCCACGTCCGAGAGACCGCCGTTGCGGAGGACGATCTTCGGGTTCACGTCGACGATCTTGTCGGCCGTCGAAGCGCCGGCGCCGGAGGCGTCGCGGAACATGACGACGTCGTCCTCGGCGAGCCCGAACCGCTCGTCGGCGTCGTCGATGGCGTCGCTGGTGAACTGCTCGACGACCTTCACGGGCGTCAGCCCCTCTTTCTTCTCGGAGATGTCCGCGAAGTTCGAGTGGTCGAGCTTCCACAGCGCCTTCAGCCGCTCGAGTTTCCCCTCCAGCTCGTCGATGCGCTCCTCGCGCTCGTCGACCTCGCCTTTCAGCCGGCGGTTCTCCCGCTCGAGCCGGGTGACTTCCCGGTCCTTGCGGGCCTCGACGCGGGTCTCGCTGCGGGCCTCGCTGAGCTTGCCCTCCAGGTCGTCGATCGCGGTGTCTTTCTCGTCGACCGTGGCTTCGAGGCTCTCGACGTGCGACTGCAGCTGGGCGACCTGCGATTCGAGCTGGGAGATCCGCTTCTGTTCGGGCGACTGCTCGTTGTCGGGCTGTTCGGGCTCGTCGCCGTCGTCGCCGCCGTCGTCGCGCAGGTCGGCGAGGACGGTCTCGACGCTCTCCTCGCCGGCGACGACGCGGGCGACGACGGGGCCGACCTCCTGGCCGGGCGGGACCTTCGCGGCGATGCGCTCGAACTGGTCGGCGTGGGCGTCGAAGGCGCCGAACGCGGCGGCCATGGCGTCCCGTTCGTGGTCGTTGTCGTAGCCCTCCTCGCGAGTGCGGTGCTGTTTCACGTCGACGGGCAGGTCCCGGTCGGGCGTCCAGCCGGCGGCGTCGAACGAGCGGCGCAGCTTCTCGACGGTCGAGGGCATCGGCGTCACGTCGGCGGCGACGATGACCGGCCGGCCGCGTTCGACGATCCACTCGGTGACCTCGGCGCTGTCGGCGGTCCGCGTGCTCAGCACGTCCAGCACCTCGCCGTCGAGGCCGACGATGGCGACCGCCGTGGTCGTCCCGGGGTCGACGCCGACGACGACGTGGTCGCGGCGCTTGGCGAGCGGGCGGAACTCGATGCCGTCCCGGCGGACGCGCTCGACCTCGACGCGGACGTCGCCGGCCCGCTCGTTCGAGACGGGGATGTCCCGCGGGCGGCCCTCGACGGTGAAGACGGCGTTCGAGAAGCCGCCGTACTTCTCGGTCTCCTCGCGCTCGAACTCCAGGCCCGCGTCCTGCAGGTCGGACTCGACCTCGCGGGTGCGCCGCTTGACCGAGCCGTGGATGCGGCGGGTGTAGCGGTCCTCGGACCAGCCGCCGCCACCGCCGGTCGAGCGCCCGCGGGAGACCTTGATCTCGGTCTCGTCGGTGAAGGCGGAGACGACCTGGCCGACGTTGTTGGCGGCGAGGCGAGCGGCGGCCTCCGCTTCTTTCATGGGATCTTTGCCGTAGGGCACGTCGTGACGGTTGGCGACGCGGGAGAGCGGTTCCGGGCGCTCGGCGCCGGTGACCTGGACGAGCGTCGTCTCGTCGGGAAGTTCGCCCAGAAAGTGGACCAGCGCGTCCTTGTTCTCGGCGAGTTCGTACATGTTGTCGGTGGCGACGATGGCGGGCTCTTCGTCGCGGATCAGTCGGCGGAGCTTCCGCCGGGAGACCACGTCCCGATCCGCGTGTTCGCCGTCGAACGCGACCAGCGCGTAGGACACGTCGCCGCGCACGTCGCCGCTCTGGACGTCCACCCCGAAGACGACGGCGTCCAGCGCACTCGTACGGGTGCTCACACGCACGCGTATGCAATCTGCGAATATAAACCCGGCGCGCGGGTCGGCCCGTTCGACGCGAGCCGGAACCGACCGACTGCACCGCTCCACCGCTCGCGGCCGAGGGAGCGCTCGGGGCGGGTCGGCTCGACGGGACCAGTCAGAGGTGGTCCTTGCACGTCTCGGCGAACGTCGCCAGCGGTAGGTCCGCCTCGGAGTCGACGCTGACGAACAGGCCGGAGAACTCGGCGGCGGGGAAGTGGAAGGCGGTCAGGCCGTCGAAGCGGTGGACCGAACACTGCAGGTCGCCGGCGGCGAAGAGGTCCTCGAGGTGGCCCCGGCCCAGGCCCTGGAGGACGAGTTCCTCGTGGACTCGCTCGCCCTGCGAGCGGACCCGGTCCTCGGCGCCCGAGGCGACGTAGATGGGGTCGTAGCCGTCCGGGTCGTACGTGGCGACCACGCGGAGGGCGTCTTCGGCGATCGCCCGCAGGGCCTCGACCAGCGCACCTTCGTCATCGATTCCCATGCACCACACTTTCCGTCCTCGCATTGTCAAAGTAGCGACCGCGCGGGCGGTCCGCGGGAGCGCCGCGGGGGCGCCACCGAGCTTCCGAGAGCGGTCGTTTTACCTCCGACCGCTCCGTTCGGCCGCCATGGAGTACACCACGCTCGGTTCCACGGGCATGGAAGTGTCGAAGGTCTGTCTCGGCTGCATGAGCTTCGGCAGTCAGGACGACTGGATGCTCGACGAGGACGAGGGCCGCGAGCTCGTCGAGCGGGCCATCGATCTGGGCGTCAACTTCTTCGACACGGCCAACACCTACTCGGCGGGCGAGAGCGAGGAGATCCTCGGCGACGTGCTCGCCCACTACGACCGCGACGAGCAGGTCGTCGCCACCAAGGTCCGCTTCTCGGGCGCCAGCGACCACCGCAACGCCGAGGGGCTCTCCCGGAAGACCATCGAGCAGGAACTCGACCACTCGCTGGACCGGCTGGGCATGGACACCGTCGACCTGTACCAGATCCACCGCTGGGACTACGACACGCCCATCGAGACGACGCTGCGCGCGCTCGACGACGCCGTCTCCCGCGGGAAGGTGCGCCACATCGGCGCCTCGTCGATGTGGGCCCACCAGTTCCAGGAGGCCCTGCGGGTCAGCGACCGCGAGGGACTCGCCCGGTTCGAGACGATGCAGAACCTGTATCACCTGACCTACCGCGAGGAGGAGCGCGAGATGTACCCCGTCTGCGAGCGTGAGAACGTCGGCGTCCTCCCGTGGTCGCCGCTGGCGGCGGGGTATCTCACCCGTCCCCACGAGGAGTTCACGTCGACCGACCGCGGCGAACACGAGATCGACTACGGCACGCCCTACCACGAGGGGCCCGGCAGCGAGGAGATCAACGGGCGCGTCGAGGAACTGGCGGCGGACAAGGGCGTCACGATGGCCCAGATCGCGCTGGCCTGGCACTTCCAGAACGACAACGTCGACGCGCCCATCGTCGGCACGTCGAGCATCGAGCACCTCGAGGCGGCCGTCGAAGCCCTGGACGTGTCGCTGTCGGACTCGGACGTGGAGTACCTCGAAGAGCCGTACCACCCGGTTCCCGTGTACGGTCACGAGTAGCCGGACCGCGTGCGAGCGGCTCTCCCCGCTCGACTCGATCACCGACCACAGCGCCACCGACATCCTTTCGGCGGTCTCGCCCGGATCGGCGGGTGTGTCCGACCAGCCGCCGAACACGCGGACTCTCTCGACGGGCCACGAGGTCGTCGTGCCGCTGGAGACCGAGGCCGAAGCGACGGCCGTCACGGTCACGGCGGACGCGGGGGCGGTCGCCGGCCGGCTCCCCGCGGGGCTCGCACCGATCCGCCTCGCTCCGGGACGAACCGCGGTCACCTTCCTCTCGGTCGACTACCGGCGGATCGGCGACGACGCGATGGCGCCCTACGAGGAGTTCGGCGTCCTCTTCGCGGCGACGCCCGCCGACGGGCCCGTCCCGGAACTCGGCGCCCTCCGGCGCGGATTCGCGAGTCCGGGGGACGCGTTCGGCGGGTACGTCGCGGCGCTGCCGGTCACCACCGAACCGGCCCGCGCGCTCGGCGTCGAGATCTGGGGGTACCCGAAGTCGGTCGCAGACGTCGCGGTCACCGACCGCGGCGACCGCCGGCGGACGGCCGTCGGGGACGAACGGGGGCACGTCGTCACGCTCGACGCGCCCTGGAACCCCCGGTTTCGGACGACCGTCGAGACGGCGAGTTACACGGACGGGGCGGGGCTCGAACGCCAGTCCGTCGAACTCTCGGGGGCGTTCGGCGCCCGCCCCCTGGTGGGGTCGTACGCGCTGGGCGGCCACCCGCTGGCCGAGCGCCTGCGCGGCCTCGGGTTAGGTCGGTCGCTCGGGGCGGTCGCGTTCGACGGCACCGTCGTCATCGGCGAGGGGCGACCTCCCGTCTGAGGCGGGCGGGGCGGTCCGCGGTGGCCCCGTCCGCTCGGCGTCCCCGCCGACGGGGAGCAGGACCCGAGCGAGGACACCCGGGCGGAGCAGGGCGGTCGGCGGTCGCTCCAGTCCGACGACTTCCTGGTAGGCCGCGGCGACGACGCTGTCCTCGTGGGCCCGTCGGAGCAGGCGGTCGAAGTAGCGCTCGAACAGCCGTTCGGCGGGCGAGGCCGCGGCGTCTGTCGCGGCGAAGCCGCGGTCGGCGCCGACCGCCAGCTGCCAGGGGGTGTCCAGCACCGGTGCGACCCGGTCGAAAAAGCGGGGGCCGAGGCGGTCGAGCCCGCCGTCGGCCAGCGCGTGGTGGAGCACCAGCGCGTCGAGGGCGGCGACGGACATCCCCTGACCGTAGACGGGGTTGAAACTCGCCATCGCGTCGCCGGTGACGACCAGGCCTCCGGGGAACCGCTCGAGCCGTTCGTAGCGGCGCCGCACGCTCGCGGGGAAGGGGTAGCGGGCGACGCCGTCGCCGACCCACGGGCGGGTGCTCAGGAGGTCACCGACGAGGGCGACCGGCAGGTCCTCTGCGAACGCGATCACGCCGGCGCGGTCGGTCGGGCCGCCGTCGGCGCCCATCTCGGCGAGGATCACCTCCCACCGGTCGTCCTCGACGGGTATGAGCGCGGCGCCGCGGGTCCGCGGCGGGTCCGGCGGGACGCTGACCAGCCGGCGGTCGCCCGGCGGGCGGTCGATCCGGACGGAGCTGTACTGGAGGTCGATCTCGATCCGGTCGGTCGGCGGGGCGTCGTAGCCGGCGTCGTCGAGCCACTCCGGCGTCCGACTGGCCCGACCGGTGGCGTCGACGACCAGGTCGGCGCCGAGGGACTCCGTCGGCCCGTCGCCGTCGCGGACGGTGACGCCGGTCACCGCCCGGTCGGCGTCGTCGGTGCGGTAGCCGACGAACCGGCAGGGACTCAGCAGGCGGACGGCGTCGCGCTCGCGGAGGCGGCGACGGGCGACGTGCTCGAACAGCGGCCGGGTGGCGCAGTAGGTCGGCGTTCGCTCGGTCCCGGGCGCCACGAAGCCGCCGCGCTGGTACTCGAGGAAGTTGCGCGTGGTGTCGACGACGAGCCCGCCGGCCCGGATCAGGTCCTCCCCGAAGCCGGCGAACAGGTCCTCCAGGACCGCCTGGCCGGCCGTGAGCAGCGCGTGGGGGTGGTTCGTCTGGGGCGCGCCGTCGCGGGCGACGGGCGCGTCGGGCAGCGGGTCGCGCTCGACGACGACGACCTCGTCGAAGCCGTCGGCGAGCACCCGCGCCGCACACAGTCCCCCGACGCTCCCGCCGAGGACGACCGCGCGGTCGCCCACGTCGCCGACGCGACCGGAGTCGTAGCGGTCGACGGCCGCGAGCGTCACCGCGACCGCCCCCGGCTCACCCCGTCGGTCGGTCCGCGACCGTCGACCCCGTTCGTCACCCGAAGAGAGGAAAACTCGCTCACAGGAGCGGGTCCGAGCGCGACCGGCAAAGGTACTTCCCCTCACCCGCGGTGTAGATTTATCCTCCCCGCTCGCGGCCGGCCCGGAACGCTTTTCTCGCCGGCAGGCGCCCGGTCGGCCGTGTCACGCACCGACGAGTCGGTCCGTGCGGCCGAGAGCGACGGGACCCGACGGGTCGTCCTCGTGACGGGCGCTGGCGGGGGGATCGGGTCGGCCATCGCGCTGGCGTTCGCCGAGCGGGGCTGGCGGGTGTACGCGACCGACGTGGCGACGCCGCTCCCCGAGGCCGTCCGCGCCCGCTGCGAGACGCGCGCGCTGGACGTGACCGACGACGAGCGCTGTGCGGCGGTCGTCGACGAGGTGGTCGCCGAGGCGGGGCGGCTGGACTGTCTGGTGAACAACGCCGGGTACGCGGAGGCCGGCCCCGTGGAAGACGTGCCCGTCGACGCCGCTCGCGAGGGGTTCGACGTACTCGTCCACGGCCCCCACCGCCTCGCCCGCGCCGCCCTCCCGCACATGCGCGACCGCGGCCGGGGGCGGGTCGTCACCGTCTCCAGCGTCATGGGACTGCTCGCCTCGCCGGGACTGGGCGCCTACGCCGCCGGGAAGGCCGCCGTCGAGTCGCTCCACGACGCGCTTCGGGTCGAGTTGCGCGGGACCGGCGTCGACGTGTGTCTGGTCGAACCGGCGTGGGTCGACACCGACTTCGCCGACGCGGCGCGCCGGCGGCTGGCCAGTCGCGAGCGGACGCCCGCCTACGCGCGGACCTACGCGGCCATCGACGAGGGCTGGATCCTCGACGGCAACCCGCTGGCGGTCGGGCCCGAGCGCGTCGCCGCCGCGGTGGTGCGGGCCGCCGAGGCCGACGACCCGCGGGCTCGCTACCCCGTGGGGCGGTTCGCCCGTTTCGTCCGGTGGGCGAACTGGCTCCCCGCGCCCGTGATCGACGCGATCCAGGCCGGCTACGAGCGGGCGACGGCCGCCGTCGGTCGCTGGCTGGGGTGAGCGGCGGGCTCGCCGCGCGTCGCGGCCGATCGGGTCGGCGGCGTTAACTCGGTCCGAGCCGAACGATAGGGCATGACAGGTGCAGTCGACGGCGATTCGGTGCTCGGCGAGAGCCACGTCGCGCTCGTGACGGGGTCGACCAGCGGCATCGGGGCGGAGACGGCGCGCAACCTCGCCGCGACCGGCGCGACGGTCGTCGTCCACGGCCGCGACCGCGCGGCCGGGGAAGAACTGGTCGCCGAGTTACCCGGGGACGGCCACGCCTTCTACGTCGCCGACTACACCGACTTCGACGACGTTCGCGGACTCGCCGACGCCGTCCTCGCCGACTTCGACCGGCTGGACTGCCTGGTCAACAACGCCGGGACCTGGCAGGGCGACCGGAAGACGGTCGCCGTACCGGGGATCGACGACGGCATCGAGGCGACCTTCGCCGTCAACCACCTCGCGACCTTCCTCCTGACCAACCGGCTCGCGGACCGCCTCGTCGCGACGGGCGAGCGCCGCGCCGAGGAACGCGGGGGCGTCGGCGACCGGGGCGAAGCCGCCGACGCCGGGGCGGACCCCGCCCGCGTCGTGACGGTCTCCTCGGACCTCCACCGACGGGCCGAACTCGACCTCGACGCCGTCCGCGGCCCGGGGCGGATGAGCGGCGTCGGAGCGTACGGCCACTCGAAGCTCGCGAACGTCCTGTTCACGTTCGAACTCGCGCGGCGACTGCCCGAGTCGGTGACGGCGAACTGCTGTCACCCGGGCGTGTCGCCGTCGACCGGGCTCTCGCGCAACGGGTCGCTGGTCGCGGGCCTCGGCTGGAAACTGTTCGGCGCGGTCGGGCGGCTGACCGGCACGGTCGACACCGCCGCCGAGTCCGCCGAGACACAGACCTACCTGGCGAGTTCGCCCGCGGTGACCGGCACGACCGGCGAGTACTTCGACGACTGCGAGGCCGTCCGCCCCGCCGAGGCGTCCGCCGACCGCGACGCCCAGCGCGAGCTGTGGCGGGCGAGCGTCGAGTGGCTGGCGCTCGACGAGCGCGACGTCGTCGGCGCCGGCGGCGAGCGAGCGCCGGAGCCGTAACGTCACTCCGGGTCGGCGGGTTTCAGGAATCGCAGACAGAGGAAGTTGGGCGGGCCGTCGACGAACGTCTCGGCGCGGTCGGGCGCCCGTTCTTCGAGGGCGGCGGTGACGCCCGGCTCGACGACCCGCTCGACGAGCAGGCCGGCGTCGGTAGCCGGCTCGAAGACCGCCTGGAGCGGCCGCCGATAGAACGGGACGACGAACGACTCCTCGTCGCCCCAGTCGCGGTCGGCGCGCTCGACTGCGCCGTAGGTGGCTCCGTCGGCGAGCACGTGCTCGCGTTCGTCGTACTCGGCGTCGACGTAGTCGCGGACCGGGTGACTCGTCGAGACGACGACGCGACCGCCCGGTCGGACCACTCGCGCGAACGCCTCGAAGACGGCGGGCCAGTCCGCGACGTGTTCCAGCGCGAGCTGACACAGGACCAGGTCGAACGCCTCGTCGTCGAAACCGGGGAGGCCGTCGGTGAGGTCCGCCTCGCGGATCGGCACCTCGGGACTCCCGCCGTCGTCGGCGTCGCCCCGCTCCTCGCGTTCGGCGTCCCCTCTCCCGTCCCCGTCGAACCGCTCGCGCGCCCGCGCGACCATCTCGGGGCTGGCGTCGACGCCGACGGCGTCGGCGCCCGACTCGACCAGCCGCGCCGTGTAGAACCCGTCCCCGCAGGCGGCGTCGAGGACGCGAGTCCCGTCGAGGGGCGCCAGCAGGTCCCGGACCGCGGGCCACTCGTAGTGCTCGCGGATCGCCGCGCCGGTGATGTCCCCGTACCCATCGGCGAGGTCGTCGTACGTCTCCCGCGCCGGCGGGTCGTCGGTCGACGGTGCGCGCTCGGTCGGTGCGTCCTCGCTCTCCATCGTGTCGGCTAATCGATCGGTGTCGTGATATACTTTCTCGGGGATCGCGGTCGGCCACTGGGCGCGTGACCGCGGCCCGTCCCGGGCCGCCGCGGGCGCAACCCTGATTGGGGACCCGCTTCGAGACCGGACATGGACGAGCGACCCTCGAGTGCGAGCGGCCGAACGCTGAACGGCGCCGAGTTGCGCGTTATCGGCGGCGTCCTCGTCGGTATCGGGATCGGCCCGCTCGTCGTCGGCGCGCTCACGCTCCCGCTCGGTCTCGTGTTCGACCCCGAGGCAGTGCCGCTGTTCCGGTTCGCGGTCAACCTGCTTCTGGGCCTCTTCGGCCTCGTCGCACTCCACGCCGTCCGCCTGTTCTATCCCGGCGACTGGCGCTCGCTCGACGGATGACCAGTCGGCAGAACCGGGGGATTCGGCGTCGAAACCGATCGCCGAACACCGGGGCGCTGTCCGTCCGCAGTGACCGCGACCGCAGTCGACAGTACGCCCTGGACCCCCTCGCCACGCCTCGCGTCGTTCGACAGTACGAGCCGCGGTGACCGTCCGAACACGCCGCGCTTCTACAGCTCCAGCCCGCGGACCGCGACGCGCTCCTCGCCGTCCTCGACGCGGCCGACGATCCGGCCGTCGTCGGTCGCTTCGACGACTTTCTCGGCGTCGGCCTCGGACATCGCCGCCACGAAGCCGGTGCCCATGTTGAAGGTGCGGTGCATCTCCTCGTCGCTCACGTCGCCCTCCGCCTGGACGAACTCGAACACGGGCTGGGCGTCGAACGGGTCGTCGATCTCGTAGCGGAACGCGCCCATCCGGGTCAGGTTCGTCCAGCCGCCGCCGGTGACGTGGGCGGCGGCGTGGGTGTCGACCTCCCGGAGCGCGCCCAGGAGACCGCTGTAGATGCGCGTCGGTTCGAGCAGTTCCTCGCCGATGGAGCGGTCGGGCTCGGGCGGGAACGGGTCGGTGTACTCGTGGGTCCGCGTGACGGCCTCACGAGCGAGGGTGAGGCCGTTGGAGTGGATGCCCGAGGACGGCCAGCCGACGACCACGTCCCCCGCTTCGGCCTCGCCGGGGAAGACGGCGTCTTTGGGTGCCAGGCCGGCACAGGTGCCGGCGATGTCCAGCCCCTTGATCACGTCGGGCATGACGGCGGTCTCGCCGCCGACGAGGGCGACGCCGGCGCGCTCGGCGCCCTCGTCCAGTCCTTCCCCGATGGCCTCGGCGGTGGCGTCGTCGGGCTCCTCGACGGCGAGGTAGTCGACGAAGGCGACGGGGTCGACGCCCGTCGCGACGAGGTCGTTGGCGTTCATCGCGATGCAGTCGATGCCGATGGTCGAGTAGTCGTCGAGCGCCTCGGCGACCAGCAGTTTGGTGCCGACGCCGTCGGCCGCCAGCGCGAGGTAGCGGTCGCCGATGTCGAGCAGGCCGGCGTAGTCGCCCTCGAAGTCGCCGGTCGCGCCGACCAGCGCCGCCGTCGCGGCCTCCTGGCCGGCGATGTCGACGCCCGCCTCGGCGTAGGTCAGTCCCTCGCTGTCCGCCTCCTCCGCTCCGTCCGCGGCGTCCCCGTCGGTCATGTGCGATACCCCGCGGAGCGCGAGCAAAAGGCCACCGTTTCGGGTGGAGCGGGCCCCCGGTCGTCGAGTGGCCCGGACGCGCGCCGTCGCGGACAGCCCGTCGCCGCTCACCCCTCGAACGGCGGCTCGTAGCCGTTGCGAACGAAGTACCGCACCCAGTTGCCGTAGGTGCGGTCGGCGGGGGTGTCGGAGCGGTCCTCGTACCTGACGGTCCCCGACTCGTCGATCACGTAGGTGCCGGCCTTGCCGGTCAGGCCGTGACTCGTCTCTTCCGTGCCGCTGTAGCGCTCGCAGACCGCGCCGTCGGGGTCCGCCAGCAACTGGATCGACAGGTCGTAGCGGTCGCGCATCTCCGTGACCTCGGGGAGCGGGTCGGGGACGACCGGGACGACGCTCACGTCGTCGTGGAACCACACGTCGTAGGACACCTCGCTGAACGTCTGGAGCTGTTCGGCGCAGAACGAACACCAGACGCCGCGGTTGATCAGGACGACCGCCGGGCCCGACTCCAGTTCGTCGGCGAGGGCGACGGTGTCGCCGGCGGTACTCGGCAGTTCGAACTCCGGTGCGGGTTCGCCGTCGAGACTCATATCGGAGCGAGGGCCGCGAGCGGTGTAAGTCGGCGGCCGGCAGTGTGCGGGTCGCGCACGGCGGTGCCTCGCCCTCCGTCGGTGGCGGTGTCCCGGACCGCTTACCCGTCGGTCCGCGCGCCCTCGTCGATGGCCATCCCGGTCGTCATGATCGCCTGCATCCCCTCCTCGACGGAGAGGTCGACGTCGAAGACGCGGTCGTCGGGGAGGTTGACGAGGTGGCCCCCCATCACGGGGTTGGGCGCCATCGGGACGAAGACGGTCTGCATCTCGCCGTGGTCGGCGGCGTCTTCGAGGACCGGCGGCGTGCTGGCGGTGAGGAAGGCCAGCGCGAAGCAGTCCTCGCGGGGGAACTCGACGATCTTCACCTCGCGGAAGCTCTCGGTGTCGCCCTCGACCATCACGTCGCTCATCCGCTCGACGCTGGTGTAGATGGAGCCGATCCCCGGCAGGTCCTCCATGAGCACGTCGAACCGGCGGGCGATCTGCGTGTCCGGGCCGTGCTGGGCGGCGAAGCCGACGGCGAACACGAGCCCGAACACGACGGCCCCGGCCAGCAGTTGCACGACCCAGTCGCTCATCTCCCGGCCGGGACCCACCGCCGTGAGCGCGTCGGCCAGCGGCGCCAGCAGTCCGGCGACGAACCCCAGCGCCCAGATCAGCACCAGCACGGTGATCAGGAACGGGACCGTCAGCGCCAGCCCCGACAGCAGCGTCTGTCTGAGGTCCCGTCGCACTTCCTTGCTCTCCTCTGCCGCGACCTGCGCGATGTCGTTCACGTCCGGTCTGGACATGCGAACGGTTGGGCCCGAACACCGAAGTGGCTTGTTCGGGACGCGGGTCGTCCGGTTTCCCAGCGGTGCCGTTCGGTCAGAAGAACGTCCGCAGATACACCCGCTCGGGCGGGAACAGCGCCGCGAGCGAGTCGGCGACCGACTCCTCGGCCACCGAGAGGTCGCCGACGCGGCGCGCGGCCGCCGCGTCGTGATATCCCACCACGAGCTGCGAGAGCGTCCCCACGTCGAGGGTCGCGTCGGCGCTCGTCGAATCGCCATCGGCGACTTCGACCGGCTCGCACTCGCCCGTCCCCTCCCCGACGGTGAGCCGAAAGCGACCGTCGTTCCAGTCGGCCGTCTCGTCGGTGACGCGGAGGGTCAGATCGGCGCTCGCGGCCTCGGGATAGGGGCAGGCCTCCAGCGCCTCGGCGGCGTCGACGACGCGGACCATCGGTCCCGTCTCCACCTCGCAGTCGACCGCGTCGGGGTCGTCGACGAGGTCGAGTACATCCGTCCGAGCGTCGCTCTCGAAGCGTATCTCCGAGGCCTGGGAGTCGTGGTCGGCGAGGAAGCCGAGCAGGCCGCGCCGCGCCTCGTGGTCGGCGGCGGCCATGTCGTCGACGCCGAGTCTGCGGTCGTCGAAGCCCTCGCCGGCGTCCTCGAAGCTGTAGACGAGATATCCCCGCGGTTCGCCGTCGCGCTCCCAGACGTACGCCCACGGGCGGTCGTCGCCGCCCTCCGACAGCACGCGCTCGCGCCACCACGCCTCCGAGCGTCGCTTGAGCGCCAGCGTCGTCGCTTCGGCCTGTGCCTCGTGGACCGACCGCAGGGCGCGCCACCCGTCGGGTTCGACCGGTCGAGCGCGCCCCTCGGCCGCCCCGCGGGCGAACGCCAGCTGCTCGGGCGGGCAGGTGTAGGTGGTCGCGGTGTTTGCGGTCGCCCAACCGAACTGTTCGTAGTACGACCGCGAGAACGGCCACAGCGCCGCCAGCGGGTACTCGCCGCGCCACCGGTCCAGGGCGTGCTCGACCAGCGCGCGGACGTAGCCCTCGCGGCGGTGTTCCGGGGGCGTCGCGACGGCGGCCAGCCCAGCCAGCGGCACCCACTCGCCGCGCAGGGTCGCCCGGAAGTCGTAGTGGCCGCAGACGCTGACGAGGTCCTCGCCGATGAACGCGCCGTAGCGGTCGGCGATCCGCTCCGGGTCGTCGTCGTAGGTCTGCGGTCCCGCCTCGGGGTGGAACGCGTAGTCGGCGATCCGGCGGAAGTCGTCGTAGTGGTCGGCCGAGAGGGGTCGCACTGTGGCGGCTGCGTCGTCGGTCATATCTCTTCTCGGGCAAGCCGGGCCGATATAGCTTCGGTCGCGGGATCGATAGCGGTCGGTACGGTCTGCGAGTGTCCCGGTAGTTTCGTACTGCGTCGTTGTGGAATCAAGTCGAGCGACAGCGACCGCGGTCGACAGGGAGTGCCGAAAGCCCTCGACGCGTTCGCCCTCTCAATCCACCAGGTGACCGCACGGCACCGCGCCACACACCTCCCCAGCCGATTCCTTCGCTCGTTCCACTCGCTCACTCATCCCTCGCGCGCTACTGTCGCGCCATGAACGCCGCGACAGCGCGCGCCACCGCAATCGCTCACTCTTTCACCTGTCCTGAGACCCGCGCGCCGCCGAAACCCACCCGCGACAAAGATGGGTCAGTAGGTGCGATGGGACGCCGACCCGACGGCGATCCGGACGAGCGTGTTCTCCGCCCAGTCGTCGGGGTCGGCGCCGTAGCGCTCGTTGATCTGCCGGTTCGCCCGTTCGTTCTCGGCATCGTCCTCGACGACCGTCGCCGTCCCGCGGAGGGTGACCGTCCACTCGGGATGGCCCGCGTCGCTCTCCTGGATCGACAGCGCGACGCGGGGGTTCTCGCGGACGTTGGCGAGCTTCCGACCGGTGGTCATCACCTCGATGACGGGTCGGTCGTCGCCGTCGGCGGGCTCGTAGCGGAACCAGACCGGCGCGGCGTGCGGGCGGCCGTCGGCGCAGGTCGCGAGGTGGGCCGCGACGGGGTCGCCGGTCAGCAGCTGTTCGACTTCGTCGGGGACTGGCTGGGCCATAGCGACGGTACGGCCGTCAGCGACAAGTGTGTTGTTCGGTCCCGCTCAGAGCCCGAGGCCGACCAGCGCGTACAGCGCGAGCAGGACCGTCGGGACGGCGGCGGCGACGTACACCGGCTTGCTCCAGCGAAGGACCTTCCGACCGTCCAGCGGGCCGTAGGGGATCATGTTGAACCCCGCGAGCAGGAGGTTGATGCTGAGGCCGCGACCGCCGACCAGTCCGACGAGTCCGGGACCGAACAGGAACAGCGGCAGGAAGACGGCGGCGAGGCCGACGTTCGTGACCGGGCCGGCCAGCGCGATGAGGCCGTTCTCGCGGGCGGTGATCCGGCCGCGGTGGACGACGGCGCCGGGCGCGGCGAACAGGAACCCAGCCAGCGCCGACATCACGGCGAGAAAGAGCATGCCGTAGTCGGCCCGGAACGCGGCGACCTGTCCGAAGCGGACGGCGACGACCTTGTGGGCGAGTTCGTGCAGGAGGAACGCGACGCCGACGGTCGCCAGCGAGACGGCCAGCGCGAGCGCCAGCGTCGCCGGCGAGCGAGCGCCGCGGGCGACCAGGTCGACGAGCGGCCGGTCGATGAACAGGGTAAAGGCGACGCCGAGCGCGAGCCAGGCGATCCCGAGGTCGCGGAGTTCCCGGCGGCTGAAGGAGATGCCGTGCCAGCCGCGGCCGCTCCCCGGTCGTCGGCGACCGCCGGGGCCGCCGCGGCCACGCCGCCCGGGCGGACCGCCGCCCGCGGGGCCGCTCACGAGACGGCACCCCAGACGATCGCCCAGCCGTTGCGCGCGCCGTCGAGCAGCAGACCCGGGATGGCGTCGACGCCGCCGATCGGCGCCGACAGCATCGGCAGGACCAGCGGGAAGACGACGAGGCTGGCGATCATGCTCCCGACGTTGGTGAGCCCGGCGACGAGGATCAGTCGGAACAGCGGCACCTGTCGCATCCGGGCGAAGATCTCGCTCACCGGCGCGGTCTCGTCGTCCATGATGTCGTTGAGCCGGGCGATGTCGGAGACGTTCACGTCGACGTAGCGCAACTCGACGTAGCCGGCGAACCAGCCCGGCGCCAGCAGCGGGTTGACGCTGGTCAGCCAGGCGACGCCGCCGCCGACGACCGCGCTGGGCCAGGTCGCGCCGGCGACCTTCGCCAGCCCGCCCGCCAGCACCGCGTTGACGACGAACCACGCGACGAACAGCTCGACCAGCCACTCGTTGCTCGCCCCGCCCAGCGCCAGCAGGGCGAAGAAGCCGACGAACCCGACGGTCAGCAGGTAGCCGACCGCCTTGTAGAGGTAACCGGTCAGGCTCGACCCGGAGGTCTCGCCGACCAGCGACTCCATCGGCGGCAGGCTCGCCGGGTCGTCCAGGTAGCGTTCGATGCCCTCGCGGTGGCCGGCGCCGACGACGGCGACGACGCTGTAGCCCGCTTCGCGTAGCGCGACCAGTCGGTGGGCGATGAAGGCGTCGCGCTCGTCGATGAGCGCCTCTGCCGCGCCCGGTGCGAACCGGCGGAACTCCTCCATCATCGCCGTCACCACGTCCGCGTCGGTCAACTCGTCGATGTCGATCTCCTCCAGGTCCTCCTCCTCGGGGAGGAAGACCGCGAGGACGGCGCCGCCGAGCGCGCCGAGGGTCGCGCCGCCCAGCGCCCCGCCGAGGACGCCCGTCCCGGTCTGGAGGACGAACCCGCCCAGCCCGGTCAATCGCCCGCTCGACACCGAGAGCGGGCCGAGCGCGAGGCCGCCGCTTGCGGCGATCGCGACGCCCGCCGCCGAGCCGACGAGGACGCCCGCCGCGACTCTGGTGTAGGTGGTGTTCGGGACGGGGAGGGAGTCGAGCCACTCGACGAGCCACGGTTCGAGCAGGCTCCAGAGGACGACGCCGCCGATAGCGCCGCCGACGAGGCCGCCCGCCAACGCCACGGCGTCGGAGCCGACGGCGGCGACGAAGTCCGCGCCCGCGAACCCGAGCGCGCCCGCGGCGACCATGGCGACGGCGAAGCCGGCGAACAGGCCGAACGCGAGGCCGAGTCCGGTACCGACGGCGACCGGCGAACCGATCGCCAGCGTGAGGTTGCCGAGCATCGACAGCTTGCGGAGCGGGCTGAGTCTGGCCCAGAACCGCTGGACGGTCAGCTGGATGTCGCGGTCGACGAGCGCGACGCCGAGGCCGTGCTCCTCGGCCGAGTCGACGGCGGCCATCATGTCGGCGCCGGGGTCGACACCGAGTTTCTTCCCCATGCGCGTCTGGACGTAGGAGAGCATCCAGTAGGCGAGAAACTGGAAGACGGTGTTGCCCCGGAGCATGTCGCCGGGGTCGATGTCGTCGGGCGTCTCGCCTTTCAACTGGCGGAACCGCCCCTCGTCGAGTTCGACGGCGACCACGTCCGGCCGCCGCTCGGCGATGGTCTCCTCGACGTCCTGGACGCTCTGCTCGGAGACGTGTGCGGTGCCGAGAACGTGAACCTCCCCCTCGCCGCGCTCGCGGGAGGGCGGGAGCGACAGCTCCCCGTCGACCCCGATGTCGTCACCGGCGGGCTCGGTCATTCGTCAGCGTTACACGGCCGTCCGGTTTACCGTTGTCGGGACGCGGGCGACGGATTCAGCTCCGGCCACCGATTGCGTCAGCCGCCCTCGACCGCGACCGCCCGGGCCGACGGCGTTCGGGTCTCTCGCCGGAGCCGCTATCAACTGGGAAAATTTGCCGGAAACATCTTTATACCGGTATCGGAGTCTCCTGAGTATGAATCTGAAGATCAAGCTTATCGTTCTCTTTCTCGTCATCTCGCTGGTGCCGCTGATGGCCGTGGGGACGGTCGCGACCACCAGCATGGACAACCTGAACCAGTACGCGCAGGACCGGAGCGGGGAGTACCTCCGCACGGAGATCACCGATCAGCTGAACGCGACCGTCGACGCGCGACAGGACGGTATCCAGGCGGAGATCGACAAGCGCGGCGTCGACGTGCGGTCGGCGGCGGCCTCGGCGCCGGTGCAGAACTACCTCGCCGCCGGCGAGGGCGAGATGAACCTGATCCAGCAGATGAGCCAGAAACAGGTCGGCCACGTCGCCCTCCAGATGCACACGGGGATCGAGAGCGTCCGCCAGTCGGTGCTCGCGGCCGAGTACGACGGCCGCTCGTGGCGGGCGCTGTCGGCCTCGGAGAAGCGAGCGGTCGAACGCCGGGTCGAAGCGCGCATCGCCGGGACGGCCGGCGACGGACTCGCCGAGAACGGGACGATGTACGACGCCTTCCAGCCGGGGTACATCGGCGACACCGGCTACGCCTACATCACCGACCTGGAGTCGAACGTCGTCGTCCACCACAGCCTCGACGAGGGCCACAACCTCAAGGAGGACTCCGGCGGCTCGCTCCGGGTGTTCGACGAGATCAAAGACCGCATCCAGTCGTCGCCGCGCATCGAGGGGGGCGACCGCTGGGGCGTCGCCGAGTACGACTGGGAGGACACCACCCAGGACGGCGACCCCGTCGAGACGAAGTTCGTCTCCTACACCTACTACGAGCCGTTCGACTGGATTCTCGCGCCGAGCGTCTACCACTACGAACTCCAGACGACGGCGCAGACCGACGCGAAGCAGCGGGCGGCGTCCTCGTTCCGACGGCGCGTCCAGACCCAGACGATGACCGTCGGCGGGACGGAGTCGCCGGCGTTCGAGTCGCTCACGTTCGTCGACGCCGACGGCGAGACGCAGATCCGGGTGCAGCACCGCGAGGGCGAGGTCGTCACCCGACTGGGCACGCGCGTGTCGCGCGCCGACGCGACGTGGTTCCAGCGGGCGAAGTCCCTGCCGGCCGGCGAGACGTACTACGGCGAGGTCCGGACGACCGACGACGGCGCCCGACTCCCCATCGCGGTGCCCGTCTACTACAACGGCACCGCCCGCGGCGTCGTCGCCGCGCAGTTCAACTACTCGCTGGTCACCGAGACGACGAACGCCGTCACCGTCGGTGACAGCGGCTACCTCTACGTCCTCGACGACGAGGGACGGATCGTCAGCCACCCGAACCGGTCGGTCGTCCGTTCGGGGACCGACGCCGCCGACGGCGAGTACGGCGCCGAACTCGGCGATATCGTCACCGAGCGGATGCTCGCCGGCGAGTCGGGGATGGCGACGCACACGCGAACCGCCGACGGCGCGAACGCCACCCGTTACGTCCAGTTCGCACCCCTCGGTCTGGGCGACCGCCAGTTCACGCTCGCCGCGACGGTCCCGGCCGCGGAGGTGAACGAACCGATCGCGGCGCTCGGTGCGACGCTCCAGCAGCGAAGCGCCGACGCCCGGACCCTCATGCTCGGCCTGTTCCTCCTCGCGGCCGTCGTCGTCAGCGGCGCCGGGTACGGCGCGGCCCGGTACATCTCCCGACCCATCGTCCGGGTCAAAGAGCGGGCCACCGCGCTCTCGAACGGACGGTTCGACGGGGACACCGCCGGCGACGCCGCCGAGCGCGACGACGAGATCGGCGAGATGGTCGCCGCCTTCGACGAGATGCGGGCCAACATGGACCGGCAGGTCGAACAGATCGAGGCCGTCGGCGAGCGCCTCCGGGCCGGCGACATCGACGGCGACGTCGAGACCGACCTCCCCGGGAAGTTCGGGGAGATAATGACCGCACTTGAGGACGGCATGGGACAGTTACAGACGAGTTTCGACGAGATCGACCGCGCGAGCGCGAACGTCCGCGCCGGCCAGCTCGACCAGGATCTCGATACCGACTTGCCCGGCGACTACGGCGCCGTGATGGCCGAACTCGACGACGGGCTCGACCAGCTCTCGGAGAGTTTCGACCAGCTGGAGGCGGTCAGCGCCGACCTGCGGGACGGGCGGCTCGACCAGGACCTGGACACCGACCTGCCCGGCGACTACGGCGCCGTGATGGCGAACATCGACGAGGGGCTCGACGCGGTCGACGAGAGCGTCGCGCGGGTCCAGGCCATCGCCGAGTCGGTCCGGGCCGCCAGCGAGGACGTGGCCGGGAGCACGGACGAGATCGAGTCCGCCAGCGGGGACGTGGCCGACTCGGTTCAGGAGATATCCAGCGGGGCCGACCGCCAGGCGGAGAACCTGGAAGAGGCCGCCGGCGAGATGAACGACCTCTCTGCGACCGTCGAGGAGATCGCCTCCTCGTCGGCGGACGTGGCGGAGACCGCCCGCCGCGCCGCCGAGCGGGCCGACGCCGGCCGCGAGCAGGCCGCCGACGCATCGGCGGAGATCGCCGAGATCGAGAGCGAGAGCGACCGGGCCGCCGCCCAGGTCGCAGCGTTGGACGAGGAGATGGACGAGATCGGCGAAATCGTCGCCATGATCGACGACATCGCCGAGCAGACGAACATGCTGGCGCTGAACGCGAGCATCGAAGCGGCCAACGCGGGCGAGGCGGGCACGGGCTTCGCGGTCGTCGCCGACGAGATCAAGGGCCTGGCCGACGAGGTGACCACCGCGACCGAGCGCGTCGAGGACCGTATCTCGGAGGTCCAGGCGGCGACCGGCGACACCGTCGACGACATCGAGCGGATGCGCGGGCGCGTCGAGTCCGGCGTCGCGACCATCGAGGACGCGATCGGCCAGTTCGACGACATCGCCGACGCCGTCGAGGACGCCGAGGCCGGCGTCCGGGAGATCAGCGACGCCACCGACGACCAGGCCGCCTCCACCGAGGAGGTCGTCGCGATGGTCGACGAGGTCAGCACCGTCAGCGAGGAGACGGCCGCCGAGGCGAGCAACGTCTCCGCCGCGGCCGAGCAACAGGCCGCCTCGGTCAACAGCGTCGCGGCCAACGTCGGGGAGATGGCCGACCTCGCCGCCGACCTGCAGGCGCTGGTCGACGAGTTCGAGGTGTCCGCGGCGGAGGCGGGCGACGGCGCCACCCCGGACGCCGGCGGCTCGCGGACCCTCGACGACGCGCTCGGCACGGGCTCCGCGCTCGACGCTCCCGGTGGCGCCGAGTCAACGGGCGCGACCGACGACGACTGAGCGGACGGCGCGGGCGACCGCCAGACGGTGTCGTCACCCGTCGACGTACCGTTCGTCGAACAGTCGGGCGAGTGTCGCGAACAGCCCGAGAGCGACCGGGCCGTAGAACAGCCCGACCGCACCGAAGGCGTAGACGCCGCCGAACACGCCCACGAGGACCGTCGCCGAGTGCAGCGACGACTCGCGGTCGACGACCCGGGCCCGCAGGTAGTCGTCGACGACGGCGACGGCCGTCGCCCCGTAGCCGACCAGGAACGCCGCCGCGAGCAACCGGTCCTGGAACCCGAGCCACAGGGCCGCCGGGCCGAGGACGCCCGCGACACCGACCACCGGGAACAGCTCCAGAACCATCATCACGACGCTCCAGAACAGGACGTTCGGGAGCCCCACCGCCAGCAGGCCGACGCCGGCGACGGCGCCCTGAACCACGGCGACGAAGACGTGCCCCTTCAGCACCGCCCAGATCGTCCGGTGGGTGTCCTCGCGAAGCGCGTCGGTCGTCGCGTCCTCGAACGGGAGGCGCGCGCCCACCCAGTCGACCAGCCGGTCGCCGTCGACCAGCAGGTAGTAGAGGACGAACAGGAAGAGGACGGCGCCGAGGAAGACGTCCGTCGTCGCGCTCACCAGCCCGGTGAGGTCGCCGACGAGCAGTTCGGCCACGCGTCGGGGGACCGACTCGACGATCGACGCCAGCGGGATCTCGACGCCGAGCAGTCGCTCGACCCGCCGCTCGGACGCGGCCGACACCGAGACCCCGTCCAGGGTCGCCGAGAGGTCGCCCAGTCCGGTCGGTGCCGCGACGACCAGTACCGCTCCGACGGCGGCGGTCACCCCGGCGGCGAGCCCGACCAGCGTGACGGCGGCGACCCGCTCGCCGACGCGCGGGGCGAGCCGCCGGTGTGCCGGCGCGAGCAGCACGGCCAGCAGGACGGCGACCAGCAGCGCCGTCAGGAACGGCCGGACGATCAGCACGACCAGGTACGCGAACACCAGCAGGACGAGGGCGAAGAAACCCACCCGCAGTCGCTCCGTGTCGCCCATCACGCCCTCCTATCGACGGCGGTCTGTCGACTCCCGGCGTGCTGGTCCGGTCTCGCTCGCGCCCCGACGGCGCGGCGTCGGGGTCGACGCCGGCGGCTCCGTTCTCGCACGGGGGGATCGACGCGTCCCGGCCGGAAGGGCGTTGATCCGGGCTGCGAGCGGGTCGGTTGCGGGCTCCCTGCGGCGGGTCGCCACGGGTGCGCCAGCGACGGCCGAGTGGCGGGCGCCGAGCGGTCGCTGGCCGGAGCGAATAGACGGCGAAAACTGTGGAGCGCGGACGGTGGCTTACTCGCTCTGGATGCGCGGCGCGAGCATGAAGGTGACCTGTCCCTCGCCCTCGGCGATGTCGAAGTGCATCTTGACGGGGAACTCCTCGCCGAGCTCCATCCGCACCTCGGCGTCCTTCGGGATGGCCTTGTTCATGTCCTTCAGGTAGTCCAGGGAGAACAGCGAGTGGGCCGTGCCGGCGGTCAGGTCGATGAGGTCCTCGCGGGTGAGTTCGAGGTGAACGTCGTCGGTGTCGCCCTCGGCGTCGACGTAGAAGTACTCGTCGGCGTCGTCCACGCCGAGCGCGATGTGGTCGCTCACCATGTCCGCGGCGGTGACCGCCCGGTCGATGTCCCGGCCCTCGATGACGATCTCGGCGGCGAGATCGAGGTCGGGCAGATCCGGCTCCTGACGGATGGAGTCGGGGTCGATCAGCGCCAGCGTGTACTCCAGGCCGTCGATGGCGATGTGCAGTTTCCGGGTCTCCTCGTCGAGTTCGAGGTGGACGAGCTGGTCGGCGTCGGCCATGCCGGCGATGTCCTCCAGCCGAGAGAGGTTGACGCCGATGACGCCGCCGTCGGTCTCGTAGGACTCGAACGCCGAGGCCGACAGCTCCAGGTCGACCATGCCGACGTTGGCGGGGTCGACCGCCCGGATCTCCAGGCCCTCATCTTCGAGGTGGATCTTGCACTCGTCCACCAGCACGCTCACGGAGTCGAGTGTCGTCCGGAGCGTGTCCGCGCTCACGATGGCGTTGAACATCTTGCCCGCGGCTACGCCCCCATCCGTTAAAAAGTCCCTTCTTTGCCCGCGAGCCCGCGCGTGGCCGCGTGGCGCGGTTTCGGCGGGTCCGGCCGCCCGACGCGGACCCCTGCGAATGCACCCACCGACCTTAGCCGGCTCACGACCCTAGCAGGGTCCCATGCCCGGAGGTCCTTCGGACGGGCGCGACCGGGGCGAGGAGGGCGTTCAGATGACGCGCCGAGCCGCGCTCGCGGGAACGGCGACAGCACTCGGCGCCGGCGTCACCGGGGCGGGAACGCTCGCCGGCGCGAGCGGCGTCACTGCGGCCCAGGTCACCGAGGCCGCGGCGATCCCGAGACCGGCGCAGTGGGGCGACGACACCAACTTCGCCGGGTTCATGATCCACGTCGGCGGATCGCTCTCCCCCGAGCAGGAACGAGTCGCCGCGGACTGCGAGCTAATCAGCAGCGACACGTGGCCGCCCGACGAGATGCTCGCCTACGACGCACAGCTCATCAACCGCAAAGACGACAGTACCGAGCAAGCCGAGACGACGCTGTACATCGGCGAAGCCGCGGACGTGACCCCCGGCAAACTCTACATCGTCAACCGATTCAACCGCTGTGACAGCGACTTCCTCGGCGTCAGCCTCGAACAGATCGGCCTCTCGGAGGTGAACGTCGACGTCGAAGCGGACGAGCGACCGAACGCCGAGACGACGGGGGTCAGTGAGGGCGGGTCCGGCGCGTTCGGCCCCGGCTTCGGCCTCGTCGCCTCGCTCGCCGGGCTGCTGGGCGGCGGGGCGCTCCTCCGCCGTCGCGACCGCGAGGAGTGACGGGCGTCCGCGCCCCAGGCTCGAACGCACGTATATTTATATACCACTCCGACCGAAATGTCGGACAGCATGAAAAAGATCCTCGCGTCAGTCGGTATCGGGAACGCGACCGTCGACACGGTCCTGGCGAACGACACCGTCCGGCCGGGTGACGCCGTCGACGCCGTCGTGAAAGTCGAGGGCGGCGACGCCGAACAGACCGTCGACCGGATCGAACTGGACGTCGAGACTCGCTACCGCGGCGAGGAGGGCTACGAGGAGGCGACCGTCGACCGCTTGCACCTCACCGACGGGTTCACCGTCGAGCCCGACGAGTCGACGAGCTACGAGACGACGCTGGACGTCCCATACGCCACCCCGTTGACTATGGGGGACGCGTCCGTCTGGGTCGACACCGATCTGGCGGTGTCGATGGCCGTCGACCCCGAGGACGAGGACCGGCTGGAGGTCCGACCAACCGAGCGCATGGAGACGGTCTTCGACGCCGCCGAGGACCTTGGGCTGTCCTTCCGGACCGCCGACTGCGAAGCCGACCCGTACGGTCGCTACACCGACCGCCGGTTCGTCCAGGAGTTCGAGTTCCGCCCCGCCGGCGGCCCCTACAGGGGCGACCTGGACGAGCTCGAACTCGTCTTCGACCCGTCGCCGGAGGCGCTGACGGTCTACGCCGAGGTCGACCGCCGCGGTGGCCTGCTCAGCGAACTCGCCGACGCCGACGAGCGCAAGACGAGCTTCGCCTTGCCGGAGACGGACGCCGACGCCGCCCGCGACCAGCTGGCACGGACGATCGACCGGCTGGTCTGAAGCGACCGACGACAGCCGCCGCCGCTCACCGTCGCAACTGACGGCACCACGGCACCACCGCCGTCACTCCGCCCCCGGCGCGACCCACTCGACGGCGTCCGTCCACGGCTCTCGACGTTCGGTCTCCGGAGCGCCGCTACGCGCGACGCTGGTCACGTCGTGGCCGTCGGCGACCGCGCGCTCGCAGACTCGCCGCCCGATGAAGCCGTTGCCGCCGGTAATCAGGAGATGCACGTCGGAACGCAGTCCGCCACGGTCATAAGCGCCACCCGCGCCTCCGCTCGGCCGTCCCTGCCCGACCGACGAGCGGTCACGTTCGCTCGGCCGGCGTCGAACACCGCAGACAGAGGATAGCGTCGCCCGCCCAGTTCACGTCCGAGGAGCCACAGGCCGGACACTCGTGGGCGGCGTTGCCGTACTCGGTGGTCCCGCGGGGGGCGGCGAGATGGCCGTCCGCGACCGCCCGCTCGACGAGCCCGGGGAACCGCTGGCGTTTGGACTCGGCCCGGTGGGCGAGGAAGTCGCCGGCCGCGTTCGGGTCCGCGCCGTGGAGGTCCTCCCACGCGACGGCGATTTCACCGTTCGCCCCGCCGCGAGCGACCTGTTTGATCGGTGCCGCCGCCGCCTGGAACAGCGGTGTCGTCCCCCGGTACTGCGGGTCGTCGACGGCGCCGTCGGCCTCGCGGTAGGCCGCGGCGGCCTCGCCGTAAGCGTCGCTCGCCCCGTCGAGGCCGCCGACTACCCTGAAGTCCGCGACGAACTCCAGTAGACAGGCCCGCTGTGCGGGGTGGTCGAGCGCGTTCCGCAGGTCACGGGTGACGGCGACGCCTTCGACCGCGCGGTGGGTCGCTCGTTCCGGGCGGTCGGCGACGCGGTAGGCCACCGCGGCGACGACGAGGTACTGGAGCGCCTGGCCGACCCAGCCCTTCTCGTCGGCCGCGAACGGGTCCAGATCCGGGCGCGGGTCCGCCAGCACCCGCCGACCCGCTCTGGTGTACTCGTCGCCCGCTCGCTCGTACTCGCGGGCCGCCAGCGCCCCGACCGCCGCGTCGACGTGTCCGCCGTCCTGAGTCGGCATACCCGCGCCAGGGACGGGAGCGACTCCAACCTTCGTATTCGTCGGCGGCTCTACTGCATCGCCTCGACCACCGGGGACCGTCGCCGTCCCTGTCCGCCCAGTCGTGGTCGCCGAGAGACGCCTGCAGCTACGCGACGGTCTCGTACCGAAGACGCGACGCGTATCCCGCGGTCTCGGGTTCCGCTGCCAGTCCGCTCCTACGGTGCGCGGACCGAGAGCGCGTCGGCGAGGTCGCCGGCGACGTCGGCGATGGCGTCGCGGGCGCGGTCGATCTCCCGGAACGTCATGAAGCCGTGGACCATGGCCTCGTAGTTCTCGTAGCGCGTGGGGACGCCGTCGCGGACGAGCTGTTCGGCGTAGGCCTTGCCGCCGTCGCGGAGCGGGTCGAACCCGGCGGTGACGACCGTCGCGGGGGCGACGCCGGAGACGTCGCCGGCGTTCGTCGGGTCGGCGTAGGGGTTGCGCTCGTGGATCTCGCTCTCGAAGTAACACTCGTTGTACCACTCCATGTCGGCCTCGGAGAGGACGATACCGGTGTGCTCTCTGACGGAGGGGTGGTCCGGTTCGACGCCGACGCTCGGATAGAGCAGTAGCTGGTGCTCGATCTCGGGGCCGTCGCGCTCGGCGGCCATGAGCGCGGCGACGGCGGCGAGCGCCCCGCCGGCCGAATCGCCGGCGACCGCGACCTGTCCGTCGCCGGAGACCGCGTCGGGATTCGCGGCCGCCCACTCGACGGCGGCGTACGCGTCCTCGACCGCGGCGGGGAACGGATGCTCGGGTGCGAGACGGTAGTCGACGGAGAGGACGGCGCACCCGCTGTCGCGCGTGAGGTGCCGACAGAGCCAGTCGTGCGTCGCGATGCTCCCCAGGACGTACCCGCCGCCGTGGAAGAAGACGACCGTCGGGAACGGCCCGCTCCCTTCCGGGAGGTAGAGGCGGGCGTCGAGGTCGCCCGCGGGACCGGGGATCGTTCGGTCGACAGTCGTGCCGACGCTCGGGCCGTCTCTGTTCTGGACCCACATCGCCGCGCGGCCGACGAGACGGAGGAGTTTGAGGCCGCGACGGGAGTGTGGCATCGGCAACCGTTCCTGCCGTTCGACCGCCTGTTTCGCCTGCGGGTCGATCTCGTCGGCGTGCATACCCTGCTGTTTCTCGGGCCGAAACTAAACCTCTCGGGCCCGAGCGTGTCCGGGAACGGCGACGTGACCGGGGAGACCGGCTCTCGTCGCCGGTACGCGGTCGGCGCTCGGACGGGCGTTGGCGTTCCGGTCCGCCGCGGCGGACGCGACCGTCGTCGCCGCGGCCAGCGGGCTGGCTTCCCCGACCCGGGATCTGGCGTCGCCGACACTATTCGATGTGCATTTCCGGTTCGACGGCGTCGGTTCCCCTATGACCGACGCTTCGCCGGCCCGTCGCGCGCGCCGCGGCCTTCGGAACCGGGTGAGCCACCGATGAGCGGCAAGGACGACTACTACAACAGAGCCAAACAGCAGGGCTACCGCGCCCGCTCGGCGTACAAACTCAAACAGCTAGACGAGACCGCGGGGCTGTTCGGCCCGGGCAACACGGTCGTCGACCTCGGCGCCGCGCCGGGCGGGTGGCTCCAGGTTGCCGCCGAGGAAGTGAGCGACCGTGGGACCGTCGTCGGCGTCGACCGCCAGCGCATCGACCCGCTGGAGGACCACGACAGCGTCGAGCTCGTCCGCGGCGACCTCACCGAGGCGTCGACCATCGACGAGGTCGTCGAGCGGGTCGGCGCCGACACCGGCGAGCGCCCGGTCGACGTGGTCATCTCGGACATGGCGCCGAACATGACCGGCGACTACGACCTGGACCACGCCCGCTCGGTCCACCTCGCGCGCCAGGCGTTCGAGGTCGCCGACCGCGTCCTCGACGCCGGCGGGGATCTGGCCGTCAAGGTGTTCGACGGCAAGGACCTGGACGACCTGGAGGCCGACATCGCCGAGCAGTTCGAGTACGTCCGCCAGGTCCGCCCCGACGCCTCCCGGGACTCCTCCTCCGAGCTGTACCTCGTGGCCAAGGGCTACCTGACGGCCCCGGTCCGCGAGGGCGACACCGTCGAAGTCGAGATCGTCGATATCGGGAGCGAGGGCGACGGGATCGCCAAAGTCGACGGGTTCACCCTGTTCGTCTCCGGCGTCGAGGAGGGCGACACCCTGGACGTTCGCGTCGACGACGTGAAGCCGAACTTCGGGTTCGCTCAGCCGGCCGAGTAGGCCGCCGTGGGTCCCGCGCTCACTCCGTTTGCTCGTCGGCGACGATGTACGACTTCAGCTCGTCGGCGGTCACCTCGTGGCCCTGCCGGCCGAAGAAGGCGGCGACGTTCTCGCAGTCCCTGTCGAGGAACTCCTCGGCGTTGGGGTGATGGACGGTCACGGCCTGTCCCAGGTCGATGACGTAGATCTCGTCGCCGTGGACGATCAGGTTGTACTCCGAGAGGTCGCCGTGGACGAGCCCGGCGTCGTGCAGCCGTCGCATGTACTCGCGGACCACCTCGTAGGCGGTTTCGGGGTTCTCCAGGTTCACCTCCGAGAGGCGCTTGCCGCGGCCCTCCTCGGTGCCCAGGTACTCCATGACGAGGACGTTGCGCTCGACGGCGATGGGTTCGGGCACGAGCACGCCGGCCGTGCGGGCGCGCTTGAGGTTGGCGAACTCCTTGCGGACCCACGCGAGGACGACCTTCTTCTTGTCCGACCCGATCCCCCGAAACCGGGGGTCCCCGTCGAGATAGCCGCGCATGTCGGTGAAATCGGAGGCGTTGATACGGTAGACTTTGACGGCGACCTCGGTGTCGTCGTCGCCCAGCGCGGTGTAGACGTTGGCCTCCTTGCCGGTCGAGATCGGACCGCCGAAGGCGACGATGTGGTCGTCCTGGACGAGCTTGTAGAGGGCGGCGTAGGTGGCGTCGTCGAACACCGAGTCCTCGACCTTGAACTGCTCGGTGTTCTTGATGCGCTTGCGGAACTCGCTGAACTCGCGGTCGCGCTGGCGGGCGATCGTGTCCGCTTCGGTGTCCTCGACGTCGATCTCCTCGAACTCGTCACCGGGCGCGTCGGCTTCGTCGGTGTCGAGCAGGCGGTACTCCGGCATGGTCAGCGGTCCCACCCGGCGCGCGAAGGGAGAATAGCTGGTGCGCGCCCGGCGGTGGTGTGGTCCTGCATGCTACTCCTGGATGTGCCCCTCCTCGCGTAACTGGTCGGCCTCCTGCTTCTCGTAGCGCCACGTGATGTCGCCCTTCTCGTCCTGCCAGTCCCACGGCTCGACGAGCACCACGTCGTCCTCGCGGATCCAGATGCGTTTCTGCATCTTGCCGGGGATCCGCGCGGTGCGGTTGGTCCCGTCCATGCAGCGTACCGCTACCCGGTTGGCCCCGAGCATCTCCGTGACGACGGCGAACACCTCGTCGTCGTCCGGCATCCGCAGGTCGGTTCGGCCCTCGTTGTCGCTCATACCCGACCGTTGACTCGGGAGACGTTTTAAGTTTTGCAGAATCGGGACCGGCGTGGCCGTCGGCCTCGCCGGTAGCGCCCCCGGCCACCTCCGCTTCCTCCGACGCCCGCGGGGCCTATCCGACGATCAGGTACACGGCCGCGTAGGCGACGGCGGCGAGGCTGACGGCGGCGAGCGCGGTCACGCCGGCGCGCCAGGTCCGGACCCGCTCCAGCGACGGCGGCGCGACGCCGACGAACCCGACGGCGAGCACGCTGAAGACGAAGTGATACGACACCTCCAGCGTGGGCGCCGGGAGCGCGAGCGCGGCGCCCGCGTAGGCGACGCCCAGCACCGCCCGGCGGTCGACGTGGGCGGCCGGCCGCTTGCCGGTGATCCGGAAGTAGGCGGCCAGCGCCAGCCAGACCGTCGCGAGCTCGACCCCGAACGCCCCGATCAGGTGCAGCGTCGGGTCCGCCGAGAGGACGACTCGCTCGGCGACGACCGTCACGTCGAACGGGTAGAGCAGGGCCGGCGGCTCGCCGGTGAGCAGGTCGCCGAAGGGGTGGGTGACGAGACCGACCAACGCCGCGCCCGCCACGATCTCCGGCGAGAGACCCCGGTGGCGGGCCAGGGCGACGAGACCACCCGCGCCGAGGACGAACACCGCGGTCACCGCGCCGGCCAGTCCGCCGCTGAGGGCGGCCACGACCGGGACGAGCGCGGTCAGCAGGACCGCGCCCGTCGCTCGCGAGCGCGCTCCGGAGCGCGAACCCAGCCAGACCGCGGCGGTGACGACTCCGGCGACGGGCAGCGCATGCGTGACTCCGCGGTGGACGCGGTTGCCGGCGTCCCAGAACGACTCGACGGGGACGGGGCCCGCCCCCGCCGCGGGCGCGATCAGGCCCGACAGGCCGTACACGACGTCGACGTCGGGGAGCGTGGCGAACAGCGCCGCGAGCGCGGCCACGCCGAGCGCGCGCTCGCGGGACCAGCCCAGTCGGTCAGCGCCGACGGCGGCGACGGCGAACGCGAGACAGGCGTGACCGACGAACATCACGCCCGCTTCGCCGCGCGGCGCAATAAGTGTCTCGCGCCAACCGGTGACACGCGCGCCGGAGGACGGCGTCTCCGGGCGCGCTCGACGCCGACCGAGCGGGTCGGATCGTACGGATCGCGCTCACTGTGTCCCACGACGACCGTCGCATTCGAACGGTCGACGTGGAACTGACTGAGCGCGATCCGTCTCAGTCTTCGAACCCGAACACCGACCGGATCTCGGTCTCGATCTCGTCGACGTACCGCTCCAGGATCGTCTCGACTTTCCCGTCGTCGGCGACGACGACGCCCGAGAGCCGCTCGTGGGGGTCCTCGGGGAGCTCGATCCGGAACTCGCCGTCGCCCTCGTAGAACGGTTCGCTCTCGGCGAGGATCCGCTGGTCGATGGCGTGGATCAGCTCCGAGTCGTAGCGGTCGTTCATCGTCTCGAAGGCGCCCTTGTACGCGCGCTGGAGCTCGGTGAAGTAGTTGGCGTACTTGTCCTCGAAGCGCTCGGGGTCGAACTCGGCCATTGGCCGATGCCACGGCCACCGCCGACAAAAGTCGTCCGTCTCGGCGGCCCCGCGGTCGACCGGCTCTGGTTCACGCTCTCGGTCCCGGTCACTCCTCGTCGCCGATCCCGAAGTCGATGTCCTCGACCGGTATCCGCGTGCGGTTCTCCGGGAACGCGAGCAGGAACAGGCCGGTCCCGACGATGCCCGCGAAGACGATCCCGCCGGCGACCGTCGCGACGACCGTCGTCGGTACCGGTCCGCCGTTCGCCACGGCGACCGCTACCACGACGGCCAGCAACACCAGCGTCACCATCACCCCGAAGACGAACCCAGCCCCGAACAGTAGCTTTCCGTCGTCGGTCAGCGGTTGCGCCGGTTCTGTCGCCATACGTGAGCCACGTTACCGCTTCTCGTATAAATATCTGGCACCCGTCGCCATCGCCCGTTACCCCCTCTCGATAGCCGTCACTCACTGCGGCGGCCATTCGATATATCGATATATGATTTATTGTGGGGTCGAGGCTGTGCCGTCGTTCGACGGGATTCGAGCCGTGACGGCGCTCTCGGCGCGGAAACCGACCGCGACCGCGAGCGTCACTGCGTGGTCGGCAGGTACAGCACGGCGTAGGCCATGAACAGGATGCCGCCGACGCCGAGTACGACCAGATAGGCGATCGGCCCGATCGACGCGACCGCGCTCACCGCTCGGCCGGCGATCGCGGCCGGGTTCGAGGCGCTGACCGACGATCCGAAGGCGAGCGCCAGGGCTACGACGACGAGCACCAGGTCGAACGCGTCGCGCTCCGCGACCGCCATCGACCGGAGGGTCGGCGCCCGACCCCATAGACCTCACGGCCCGCACCGCCGGCACCCCTCATCTCCCCCTCCGCCGGAAACCACCCGCCGTTATGTACTCTCGGGTTTTAGGCAAGCCTAAAATGATCGGACGAACGCTCACGGACATCAGGGCGGAGCTGGAGGGGCTCGCCGAGGCGTCGGGGGAGTACTACGTGCGGTGCGGGCGGACGGGCGAGCGACCAGTTCCCGTCGACGGCCGGCGGTTCCCGGACCGCGAGACGGCGGTGCAGGCGGTCCGCGTGGCGCACGCCTATCGGGCGACGCTTCGGCGGTACGACCCGCGCGCGCCGTGGTACGACTTCGTGGTCTGCGAGGTCGACACGGGCGTTCCGGGCGAGCGAGCGTGGTCGTTCCCGCCGACCGCGGCGTCCGATTCCCCGTCCCAGCGCGCGCTGGTGGCGTACTGTCACGACCTGGCGGGCGCGGTGTTCGAGGCGCTGTCGACCAGCGACCACGACGGGGTCGAGCGCGCGGTGATGGACGAGTACCTCACGGCCGCCGAGCGGACCCCCGACCGCGACCGGCTCTGTCTCCAGTTGCTCGCGACGATGGCGACCGAACTGCAGTCGCGCCTTCCCGAACCGGCCCGCGCGGACGCCCTCCAGCGCGCCAGCGCACACCTCCCCGCCGTCGACGGAGGCGCGCGCCCCGTCCGCGCAGCACTCGCGCACCTCCGGTCGGTCGGGCTGGTCGACGGTTTCGCCCTCGCCGACGGCCACTGGGACCGGCCTCGCGCGGTGACCGTCCGGGGTTACGAACTCCGGTCTCGCCGGGGACGCCTGCCGACGCTCCCGCTCTCGGCCGAGACGGTCCGGCGCACCGCCGGCCGTCCCCGCGTCGCCACGACCGCGACCCCGGTCGCCGACGGCTGGCGCATCCGTCTCTCCCCGGCCGGCCGGACCGCCGGATCGCTCGACACCGCGACCCCGGTCGACGGCTGAACGACGACGGCACCGATCTTCGGCCGTTCGCCGCTTCACGCTCGTCTCTTTGCGCTCGCCGCTCGTCGGTCGATCCACGGTGATAAACCGTATTCGGCGATACGTAATCGGCGTCGCGGCGCCGAACCGGTCGCTCTGCTGGGTCGGCTCCTCGACGAAACGGACTCGTGCCGGTCAGCCGGTCTGGTCGGCGACGATCTCGTCGGCGGCGTCGACGAACGCCTGTTCTTCCCCGGCCGGGACCGTCGCGCCGGCGGCGATGTCGTGGCCGCCGCCGTCGCCGCCGACCGAGCGGGCGGCCTCGCCCATCACGGCCGACAGGTCTAGTCCCTCGCGGACGAGCGTTCCTGTCCCGCGAGCGGACGCCTTCGTCTCTTCGTCGTTCTTGCGAGCGAGCGCGACGATGGGCTTGCTCGCCGAGACGCCGTCGGTCCCCAGCGCCATCCCGGCGACGATCCCGACGATCGTCTCGCGGATCGCCTCGCCCGCGTCGAACCACTGGAGGTGGTCCTCGTGGGTGACCCCCTCCCGGCGGACGTACTCCAGCCCCTCCGAGAGGTTGCGGCGGTGGTTCGAGAGGAGCGTCTGCGCGCGGTCCAGAGCCCCCTCGCGGTTCCCCAGACAGACGCCCAGGCCCACGTCCGCCCGCTCGTAGCGCGCGGTGGCGTTCAGCAGCGTCGAGAACTCGCTGGCGTCGCGCAGTTCCGTCCCGCGGGGCTCGTCGACGAGTTCGTACGTCGTTCCGACGAGCGTGTTGATCTTCTTCGCCGGCACTCCGCGCTGGACGGCGTGTTTCACCAGCGCGCTCGCGACCGTCTGGCGCTCGCCGTCGGTCAGGTCGACCCACGTCCGCCAGTCGCCGGCCTCCTTGAGGTCCACGTCCAGCCCCTCCAGGAAGCGCACCGACCCCGCCTCGTCGCCCGAGACACCGGGGATCTGCACTTCCGTCGCGTACTCGAACAGTTTCGGCAGCGGTCGAGTCTGCTTGCCGTACAGCGACAGGTCCGTTCCCTCCGCGAGAACGCCCGCGTCGACGCCTTCCTCGACGATCCCGCGGTTGGCGCCGACGAGTTCGCCGCCCACCGCCTGCATGTCTCCGACGGCGCCGACGACCGCCAGCGCCGCCAGGTCGCGGTTGTCGGCCGACTGGTCGCCCCGCGCTTCCAGCGCCCGCGCGAGGACGTACGCCGCCCCCGCCCCCGACAGCTCCGAGGCCCCGTTGATCCCCTCCAGCAGCGGATTGAGGTGGAACTCCGTCTCCGCCTCGGCGGGCTGGTGGTGGTCGGCGATCACCGGCTCGAAGTCGCCCGCCCGCTCGTGGGCCGCGATGACGTCGAGTTGCCCGCTCCCGAAGTCGGTGAACAGCACGGTGTCGTACTCGCGAGCGGCGATCGTCGCGATCTCCGTCTCGTCGAGCTGTTTCTTGAACACCGTCTCGAAGGCCAGGCCGGCCCGCTCCAGCGCCGTCGACGCCACGGCCGCGCTCGTCAGCCCGTCGGCGTCGATGTGCGACGCCAGCAGCACCTCGTCGCTCTCCAGCAGTCTGTCGGCGCAGGCGGTCGCTCGCCCCGCCAGGTCGGGAACCGGCCCGGTCGTACTCATCGAGCGTTTCTTATCGCGGCTTCGGGTTTAAGCGTCCGGGTGTCGAGCCGATGTCCGCCACGCGTCCGACGCGCGGCTGACGGCCGCGTGACGACCGCGTTCGGGCGCCAGACGGTGCCCTCCCCGCTCGCACCGAACTTGTTTAGTTCGGGTATCTCCAACCTCTGCCCGTGAATGCGGTCGACCGCTGGGAGGCCGCGCTCGCCGACCGTGGTGAACTCACCCCGGAGGCCGTCGACCGACTCCTCGACCTCCACGGCGAGCGCGGTGCCCGCGCCATCGACGCGGTCGCCGAGCGGCGCGTCAAGGAGTACCGCGATTTCACCGTCGTCGTCGGCTTCGACGACGAGTACGTGATCGAAGACGACTCCTGTGACTGCAAGGACGCCGAGTACAACCTCGACGACGACGACCCCGAGGAGCTGTGCTGGCACGCCATCGCCGTCCGCATCGCCCGCGCCGTCGACGCCGAGGACCACCACGACATGTGGTACTCCGAAGTTCGGGAGTTTCTCTAAGACCATGTTTTCCCACCCGGGGTTCCTCGCGCGCCGGAGGCGCGCTGCGGGGACCCTGGGCGGCAAAAACATGGGTGAAAAAGCCGGACGCTCGGCTTCGCCTCGCGTCCGGAGAACCGGCTCGCTCCGCTCGCCGGACGTTCGGCCGCCCCGCTCCGCCACCGTTACCACACCGCTCCGTCACCGCATCCGCTCCGCTACCACACCGCTCCACACCCAACCGCCCCCGACACTCATGGATCGCCGGGCCATTGGGGCCGCTATGCAGACGCCCGTCGATTTTGTCGTCGATCTCGCGGCCGAGACGGTGAACGAACTCGGGGCCGCGCTCACCGAGGCGGTCCCGCGGCTGGTCATGGCGATCGTCTTCGTCTCGATCGCGTACGTCGCGATCACGGTCGTCCTGTCGGTCGTCCGGCGGTTCTTCACCGGCATCTACCCCACCGATCAGGACCTGATCGCCCAGTTGTGGGTGACCATCGTCGGCGTCTTCCTCTGGTTCGGCGCCGCGCTCGTCCTCCTGAACATCCTCGGGCTGGGCGCCATCGCGGCGAGCCTCGGGACCGCGACCGGCTTCCTCGCGCTCGGGGTTTCCTACGCCCTGTCGAGCATGATCGAGGACGCCGTCGCCGGCGTCTACCTCCTGCGGGACCCCGACTTCAACCCCGGCGACCGCGTGACCACCCAGTCGATGACCGGCACCGTGCGGGCGATCGAACTCCGCAAGAGCCGCTTCGACCTCGACGACGGCGACACGGTCGTCCTCGCCAACCGCGACGTGGAGAAGCGCTGGACGAAGGAGGGCGACGGGGACGCCGACCCCGGCGCCTGAGTCAGTCGCTCGCTGCCGCTCGCTGTTCCGGGATCAGGTCGAACGCCTCGTTCGCGTCGCCGAGCACCAACAGCGCGTAGTACCGCAAGTAGACGACGACGGGCACCTGCGCGAGCGCGGCGACGGCGACGACCGCGAGGACGTAGAGGAGACCGACGACGACGAACGCGGCGATCCCGAGCGGTTCCGCGAGCAGAAAGAGGGCGAACGCGGGCGCCGCGAGGACCGCGGTCGGGACCAACAGGGCGGCGGCGAGCAGGGCGACGACGACGCCCACCGCCGCCGCGCCGACGGTCCCGAGGACGAACGCGAGGACCGCGTAGGCGAGGAACTCGCGCCACTCGGCGGTCAGCGTCGGCCAGAAGCGTCGCCACCCCGCGAGCACGCCCCGGTCCTCGGCAAGCATCACCGGGACGACGAACGCCGTCGTGAAACGCTCGACGACGCCGGCGACGAGCGCGACCACGATCGCCGTCGGGACCGCGACGACGGCGAGAAAGAGCGCCGACGCGGCCCCGTCCGTCGCCGCGAGCGAGAGGACCACGGCGCCCACGAGGAGGACGACGGCGACCAGGACCGCCAGCCCGACGGCGAGTCGAAAGCCGAACAGCCGCACGCCCCGACGGAAGTACCGGCGCCAGTAGGCGCGGACCCTGACGGATTCGCGGCGCAGCGACTCGTAGAGGACGAACTCCGCGACCGACCCGACCAGCGTGAACGCGAGCGCGAGGGCGACCGCGACGAGGATCGCGACCGCCACCGCGATCCAGACCGCGGGCGGCACGTCCGCGGGACCACCGGGTGTCGGTCCCGGCCCCGGTGTCGGGTCGCTCGCGGGCGTGCTCCACTGAACGCCGCTGCCGGCCGCGGTCGGCAGGCCGACGAACAGTCCGATCAGCGCCAGCCGGAGCCACTGACCCCGGTCGACCGGACGGAGGAAGCCAGCGGTGGCGCGATAGGCGTCGTCGATCCGGTCGAGTGCGGCCGGCGTCATCACTCGCGGCCACGCGGGACCGGGACAAAAGTATGCGTCGGATAGCGAACCGTACGACCACCGTATTCCGGTAACCCGCCGTTAGCTCCGGTCGACCGGCTAGCTCGGGTCGAGCCGGTAGCGGACGGTCGGCTGGCCCTCGAAGGTCGGGCCGGACCCGGTCCGCTCGAAGCCGGCGTCCTCGGCGGTGTCCCGGGTGGGGGTCTCGTCCTCCGGGACGAGCAACTCGACGGCCATCCCTTCCGACTCGGCGAAGCGGACCGGCTCTCCGAGCAGGCGGTCGCGCACGCCGTCTGTGCCTTCCAGTTGCGTGACGTGGACCGTCTCCTCGCGCGCGTCGTAGCTGACGAACCCCTCGATCGTCTCGTCGTCGGTCGCGACGCGGACGGTCCGGTCGTGGACGAGGTTGCGCATCACGTCCTGTGGCGACCCCGTGAGTTCCGCCAGCCGCTCCGCGTCCGCCTCGACTGCGTCCCGGATGTCCATGTCCGCCACCATGCCCCCTGCGCAATTAAATCCACGCCCGAAGGTGGGGTGTTCGCCCGCGGGACATCGCCACTCTCGCCGCCGGAGACTGCGTGAGGGCCTCGACTCGTCGCACCCAAACCGTTTCCTCGGCGCCGCTCGAAACGCGGGCGTGAGCGACGAGGACCGCGCGTGCTGTAGCCCCGGTCGAGAGACCGCCGGATCCACCTCCGAGACCGACACGTCCGGGGACTGGCGCACCGACCCAGCCACCGACGGCGACCCGCGGACCGACCGGATGGTCCGCGTCGACGCCGGGACGTTCCGGATGGGCACCGATTCCGACGTGGGGTTCCCGGAAGACGGCGAGGGGCCGGCTCGCGAGGTCGCGACGGCCGCCTACTACGTCGACCGCTACGCCGTCACGAACGCCGAGTTCCTCGAGTTCGTCCGCGAGACGGGCCACACGACCGACGCCGAGCGCTTCGGCTGGTCGTTCGTCTTCGACGATTTCGTCACCGAGGCCGACCGGGAACACGTCCGCGACCGGGTCCCCGGTGCGGACTGGTGGGTCGCCGTCGCCGGCGCCGACTGGTTCCACCCCCGCGGCCCGAGTTCCAGCGTCGTCACCGACGACCTGCTCGATCACCCGGTCACGCACGTCTCCCACCGCGACGCGGCGGCCTACGCCGACTGGGCGGGCAAGCGCCTCCCCACCGAAGCCGAGTGGGAGCGCGCGGCCCGCGGCGGTCGCGAGGGGGCTCGGTTCCCGTGGGGGGACGAACTCGAACCCGGCGGCGAGCATCGCTGTAACGTCTGGCAGGGCGACTTTCCAGAGCGTAACACGGCCGCCGACGGCTACCTGGCGACCGCGCCCGTCGACGCCTTCGAACCCAACGACTTCGGCCTCCGGAACGTCTGCGGCAACGTCTGGGAGTGGTGTCGCGACTGGTTCGACGCCGAGTATCACACGACAGCGGCCTCCCACCCGGAGAACCCGACCGGCCCCGACGACGGCGACAAGCGGGTGATGCGCGGCGGCTCCTATCTCTGTCACGAGTCGTGGTGCAACCGCTACCGCCTGGCCGCCCGGTCGAGGAACGATCCCGACAGCTCGACGGGGAACATCGGTTTCCGCTGCGTCGTCGACGCGGCGTGACCGGGCGGGTCGCGACCGTCGAGGTTCGAAACCGTTCGGATCACGGATAGAAATCCCGTTCACCACACGCTGAAGGCCCTGCCGGGAGTGGCGTCGAGTGACGATGCAGTCCGACCCTGATCCCTCCCCGAACGCATCGCGCAGACGACTCCTCCGCTCGGTCGCCGGTCTCGCGGCCGTCGGCAGCCTCGCCGGCTGTAACGAGGGCGGTGACGCGACCGACGGCTCGCCGGCGCCCGCCGAGAGCGACACGTCGGCGCCGAGCCCGACGCCTTCCCCGACGGTCCCACCGACGACCGCGCCGCCGACCGACCCGCCGACGGCGACGCCTACGCCGACTCCCTCGCGCACCGCGACGGTCACCCCGACGCCGACCGAGCCCGCGGTCGCTCGCGAGTTCGTCGCGCACCTCCGCGCGGGCGAGTTCGACGCCGCCCACGAGATGTTCACTCCCGACCTCGCGTCGGCGGTGACGCGCCCCACGCTCGAACGCTACTGGCTGGGATTGCAGGCCCAGCACGGCGCCGTCCGGTCCGTCGGAAGCGTCGAGACGACCACCCGTCAGGGGTCGGAGGTGGCCCTCGTCCCGGTCGAGTGCGCGCAGGGCTCGGCCGGGATCGAAGTCGCCGCGGCCGGTGGCGGCCGAATCGGCGGCCTGTGGTTCCCCGGCGAGTACAGCGCCCCCGAGTACGTCGACGACGCGGCGTTCACCGAGCGGACGCTCACGCTCGAACCCGAGGGGTGTTCGCTCCCGGCGACGCTGACGGTCCCCGCCGGCGCCAGGGGCGGATCGGGGACCGGGACCGCCAGCGGAACCGCCACCGACACCGCGTCCGGAACCGCCGCCGACTCGACCGTCCCCGGCGTCGTCCTCGTCCACGGCAGTGGTCCGCACGACCGCGACGAGACGATCGGGCCGAACAAACCCTTGCGCGACGTCGCCCAGGGGCTCGCCACCCGCGGCGTCGCGGTCCTCCGCTACGAGAAGCGAACCTACGCCTGTGACGTGCCCCGCGCCGAGTGGGCCATCGACGACATCATCGTCGACGACGCCGTCCACGCGCTGGGGGTCCTCCGCGGCCAGCCCGAGGTCGACCCCGAGCGGACCGTCGTCGCGGGCCACAGCGTCGGCGCGGCCTGCGCCCCGCGGATCGCCGAGCGCGACGGACAGGTCGCCGGTGCGGCCGTCCTCGCGGGGAACGCCCGCCCGTTCACCGAGGTGTATCCCGGACAGGTCAGACACATCTTCGAGGTGCAGGGGGGCCTGTCCGCCCGCGAGGAACAGCAGCTCTCGGCGGTGACGCAGCTGATGAGCGCCGTCGAGGACGGATCGGTCGCCGACGACCGCCCCATCGGGCCGCTGCCGGGGATCTGGTGGAAGACGTTCTACGAGTACGACCAGATCGCGACCGCCAACCGGATCGACGCCGATCTCGTGTTCGCCCACGGCGGCCGGGACTTCCAGATCCCCATCGACCCCGCGATGACGGGCTGGCGCGAGGGGCTCGACGACGCCGCCGCCAGCCGCTTCGAGCGCTACCCCGACCTGTCGCACCTCTTCCAGCCCGGGACCGAGCCGTCGCTGACGACCGAGTACGTCTTCGCCGACAACGTCGCCCAGGATCTGGTCACCGACCTCGCCGACTGGACGACCGGGCTGTAGCGGTCGCCGGGCGACCGCCCCGTCGATTCTCGGTTGATCGCGTCGTTCGCTGTCGGCTGGCGGCACCGGCCGTCGGCCGATGGATTTGTGCCCGTCGGCTCTGAACGGTCGCGTATGCGTGGGGTAGGGACGGGAGGGTCGCCACCGTGACACCGCCGGACGGAGACGCGGACGGTGACGACGAGGGAGGCGACGCCGAAGCGGAGTCGGAGGTTGCCACCGAAGCGGAGCCGGGAACTGCCGCCGAGCAGCGCGTCGCCCCCGCCGAGGCGTTCGCGGCGCTGTCGGACCCGCTGCGGGTGGACATCCTCCGGGAACTCGCGGCCGCCCACCGCGAGCAGACGGTCGAGCCGGTGGGGTTCGCCGACCTGCGCAGGCGCGTCGGGGTGCGCGATTCCGGGCGCTTTCGCTACCACCTCAACGAACTCCGGGACAACTTCGTTCGGAAGGACGAGGGCGGCTACCGCCTGACCGTCACCGGTATCGAGACGGTCGCGGCCATCCTCGCCGGCACGTACACCCACGGCGGGTCGCTTGGGCCCGAGCCGATCGACAGCGAGTGCTCGGCCTGCGCGAGTCCGGCGGTCGCGGTCTACCGCGACGGCCGGTGCGCCGTTACCTGCGAGAATGACCACACGCTGTTCGCCTGGAGCCTCCCGCCGGCAGCGGCCGCCGACGCGACGCTCCCGGAGGTGGTCTCGCTCGCCGAGCTGTACGCCCGCCAGGCCATCGAGCGCGCGCTGGCCGGCGTCTGCCCGAAGTGTTCGGCGCCGGTCGACCCCCGGATCGTCACCGAGCGCGACGACCCCGAACCGGCCGCACCCGTGCCGGGCCTGCGCGTCGCCTGCGACACCTGCGGCGGCCGCCTCGTCGGCCCCGTCGGCTTCTGCCTGCTCGTCGACCCCGCCGTCGCCGCCTTCTACCGCCGCCACGACCGCCCGCTCGACGCCTGCCACGTCTGGGAGCCCGCCTTCGTCGCCGACGACGCCGTCGAGGTGGTCGACCGCGACCCCGTCCGGGTCGCCGTTGACGTCACGCTCGACGGCGACCGCCTCGCCGTCACCGTCGACGAATCTGGGCGGGTGTCCGTCCACGAAGGATGACAGAACCTGAATAGAAGATCCGTTCGCCGAGCGCCCAAGTGGGCGCCACTGGACGGGATCGATATGGCGACAGACGGTGTCGACTCCGATTCGACCGGGCTCGCGAGCCTGTACGCGGAGGCGCAGTCGATGGCGGCCTCGCCGCTGCTGTACATCGGCGCGGTCACGGTCGTCGTCGGAACGGAGGTCGCCGAGTGGCTCCCGCTCGGCGATCTCTACTCCACGCTGGCGCTGTTCCCGATCGCCCTCGCGTTGTTGTACGGCCAGTTGACGTTGTTGGCGTACCTGCGCCGACGGGGCTTCGGGGGCGGGTGTTGACTGATGGCGCCTGACGGCCCCGACCGATCGCTGAAGTGGACGCGCGGGCAACTCGACGGTATGTACGCCGACCCCGACCCCGAGTGCGAGGACGACGCGGTGGGGACGGCGCGAGCGGTCGCCGTCCCGGTCGCGACCGCCGCCGTCGCGTTCGCGGCGTACGCCGGTCTGCACGGCCTCGACAGCTACCTCGGCTACGTCGACCTGCTGGGCCCGAACGGCGAGTGGCTGCAGTTCCTCGCGCTGGCCGGCGCCGTCGCGGCCCACGGCGCGGTCCACGCCGTGGCCTACGCGGCGCTGGGCGCGGGCGCCTGGTACGACGTGACGCTCGCCGTCGAGGTGCGGCCCGGCGGGTTCGAGACGGTTCGCGCGACCGTCCGCCCGACCGGGCCGATCCGGCGATCGGCGTATCTGACCGGTCTGGCCGCGCCGGGCGTGCTGCTCGGACTGGCGCCCGCCGCCTGGGCGCTCGCGACCGGGAACCCGCTCGCGCTGTTCGTCGGCCTCGTGGGGGTCCTGGTGAGCGGGTCGGACGTGAGCGAGACCGCCCGCGTCCTCGGCGCCCGCGACGCCGCGACCGACCGCGAGGTCGTCTCGACCTGAGCGGTGGCGTTCCGACGGTTCCGTCAGTCACTCCTGGAAGGTCGCCGCCCCGAACCCGTCGTCGACGGCGACGATCTCCCCCGTCGTGTAGCTCGCCGCGTCGCTCGCCAGGTAGATCGCCGCGCCAGCGATCTCCTCCGGTCGGCCGAGTCGTCCCTGCGTGGTCCGCGCCTCGATCGTCTCGAACCGCGGCTCGCCCTCCGTGTAGGTCCCCTCGGTCTGCTCGCTCTCGATAAATCCCGGCCGGACGGCGTTGACTCGAATCTCGGGCCCGAGTTCCTCCGCGGCGACCCGGACGAGCGTGTCCAGCCCGCCCTTCGCCACTGAGTAGGCCGCGAGGTTCGGGATCGCGCTCTCGCCCGACTCGGAGGCGATGTGGAGGATCGACCCCTCGTCCATCGCCTCGGCGAACACCTGCGTCGCCCGGTAGGCGCCCTTCAGTTGCACGTCGAACACGTCGTCCCACTGCCGTTCGGTGACCTCGTCGATCGACTCGCGAGCGATGTAGCTGGGGGCGTAGACGAGAGTGTCGATAGTACCGAACTCCGCTCTCACGGCGTCGCGGAGGTCGACCACTTCGTCGCGGTCGGTCGCGTCGCAGGTCTGTTCGAGCGTGTCCGCGCCGCGCTCGCGGAGTTCGTCGGCTGTGGTGGCGACTCGGTCCTCCGAGCGGGACGTGGCGACCACGTCCGCGCCCTCCTCGGCGAACCCCAGCGCGATGGCGCGCCCGATCCCGCTCGTCGCCCCGATCAGGACCGCCGTCTCGTCCTCGACCGTGACCGGCGTGTGCGTGTACTCGAGTGGCATGGATCCGTCGTCGTGCCCGCAGGCCTTGGTCGTTCGTCTCGGGGAACCTCAGTTGCGAGTGTCGGTACGCGCTCGACCCCGCTCACGAGGAGCCGTATCGACCGCACGCAGCGGCACGCGTCGAAAGCCCTCGACCCGCTCGCTCTGAGTGGTCTCGACCGCGAATGGCTGCAGGAGTTGAAAGCCCTCGACCCGCTCGCGGTCGCTGGGCGGGATATCCTCACTCGCTCCGCTCGTTCGGATAGAACCCGCCCAGCGACTCCGTTCGTTGCACTCACCGCGAGCGCGCCTCGCCCTTTCAGTCCACCAGGAACCACACAGCATCGCACCGCGCCACAGACCTCCCCAGCCGATTGCGGTGCTCGCTTCGCTGCGCTCCTCATCCCTCGCACGATGCTGTCGCGCGATAAACCGCGCGACAGCGCGCGCCACTGTTGGAAATCCACCCGGCAGAGAGAGACTGCTCGCCGCCCGGTTACCGATTCAGCGTGTGGATGGCCTTCCCGAGCGCGTTGGCGCAGGCCTCGCCGACGGCCTCGGAGAGGGTGGGATGGGTGTGGATGGTGGCGGCCACGTCCTCCAGTTGCGCGCCCATCTCGACGGCCAGCGCGAGTTCGGCGATCAGCTCGGAGGCCTCGGGGGCGACGACCTGGGCGCCCAGCAGGAAGCCGCTGTCGTCGTCGCCGACGACGCGGACGAACCCGTCGCTCTCGTCGAGCGTGAGCGCGCGGCCGTTGGCCCGCAGGGGGAACTGCCCGACGACGGGGTCGAAGCCGGCCTCGTCAGCCTCGGCTTCGGTCATCCCGACGCTGCCGATCTCGGGGTCGGTGAAGACGGCGGCGGGGATGGCCTGGTGGTCCAGCGCGGCGGGCTCGCCGGCGATGACCTCGGCGGCGACCTCGCCCTCGGCGCTGGCCGTGTGGGCGAGCATGGGCTCGCCGGCCACGTCGCCGACGGCGAAGACGTGCTCGACGTCGGTGCGCGCCTCGTGGTCGGTTTCGAGGAACCCGTCCTCGTTCGGTTCGAGCCCGACCGCCGCCAGGTTGAGGGTGTCCGTGACGGGCCGGCGGCCGACGGCGACGAGGCACTTCTCGGCGCCGAACTCCTCGATGTCGCCCGCTTCGTTCTCGGTGCGGACGGTGATGCCGTCGCCCGCTTCCTCCCAGGAGTCGGCGGCCTGGCCGAAGTGGAAGTCGACGCCCAGGTCTTCGGCGCGCTCGCGGACGACGCGGGCCACGTCGTCCTCGTAGCCCGGGAGCGCGTCGTCCAGCATCTCGACGACGGTCACGTCACAGCCGAGCTTCTGGTAGACGGTGGAGAGTTCCATCCCGATGTAGCCGGCGCCGACGACGACCATGCTCGCCGGGACGGCGTCGAGCGCGAGCGCCTCGCGCGAGGAGAGGATATGCTCGCCGTCGAACTCGAAGCCCGGCACCTCGATGGGTCGCGAGCCGGTCGAGACGATGGCGTGCTCGAACTCGATGGTCTCCGAGCCCTGGCCGTCGCCGCCGTGGACGACGCGGGCGGTGTTCTCGCCGGCGAACTCCGCGCGTCCCTCGACGAGATTCACCCCGGAAGCCTTGCAGAGCTTCTCGACGCCCCCCGTCAGTTGGTCGACGACGCCGTCTTTCCACTCGACCATGCGCTGGAGGTCGACGGCGGGGTCGGCGTAGATGCCCATCTCCTCGGCGTCGCCGGCGTCGTGGGCGACGTCCGTCGCGGAGATCAGCGCCTTCGAGGGGATACAGCCGTAGTTCAGGCAGGTGCCGCCGTAGGCGTCCCTTTCGACCAGGGTCACGTCCAGACCGAGCTGCCCGGCGCGGATGGCGGCGACGTAGCCGCCCGGCCCCGCGCCGATGACCAGTACGTCAGTTCCGGTAGTCACGTCTCCGACGACCATTGTCGGAGGGTGGAGTGCCCGCGTAAAAAGAGGCGGGTTGACGGCGGCGCGGCCGCCGCGACCCGCGCGTGCCACCCCCGCGCTCCCCGCGCGACCGGGGCGTGCTTGCAGTCGCAGGGGCGCGACGGTCGTCGACTCGCACAACGCAAAGGTCTTGTACCGGTACCGTCGACCGGAAGCAAACGGGTTCGCGCATGACTGGCGACTCCACGAACGGATCGGACGACCTGCCCGAGGACCCCGTCCTCCGGCGGGTGCTGAGCGACTCGGCGTACGACCGAGTCCGTATCGAACGGTTCTCACACTTCACGCAGCCGGTTCCCCAGAAGCTGCTCGTCCAGTCGCTGCTGGTGAGCGCGCTGGCGCTGGCGCTCCCGCTGTACCTGCTGTATCCGGCGAGCGCGGCGTCGTACCTCCCGACGGTCGACCCCGGGTCGGCCTCGCCGATCGTCCTCGTGGTCGGGCTGTTCGCGCTCGCCCTCGAACTCGGGACGGCGGCGCTACTGGTCGGCGTCGTCGTCTCCCGCGCTCGCAACGAACCGCTGACCGAACGCAAAGCCGAGCGCCTGTTCACGGCCGAGACGTTCGCCACCTACGTCGGCTTCGGGACCGGCGGGCTGGCGACGCTCGCGACCGTCGGACTGCTCGCGCTCGGCCTCGGCGGCGAACCGATGCTCGCGTCGTACGTCGAGACGGCCAGCACCGGCCCGTTCCGACAGAGCGACCTCGGCGTCTCCGTCCGGACGTTCGCGACGGCGGCCGGCGTCGGCGCCGTCGGCGTCGCCCTCGCCCACCGCTACACCGAGTGCCTGCTCGACGACCTGTAGTCTACTCCAGGAGGAGTAGCATCGGGTCTTCGATGTACTCCGCGAGCGTCTCGACGAACCGCGCGGCGTCGGCGCCGTCGATCACCCGGTGGTCGACCGACAGCGACAGGGGCAACACGTCCCGCGCCACGACCTCGCCGTCCTCGGCCACCGGCCGCTCCTCGATGGCGCCCAGGCCGAGGATCGCGGTCTCGGGGTAGTTGATGATCGGCGTGGCGTACTCGCCGCCGATGGCGCCGAAGTTGGTGATCGTGAACGTGCCGCCCTGCATCTCCTCGCGGGCGATCGACCGCTCGCGGGCCTTCGCGACGAGTTCGTTCGTCTCCGAGGCCAGCCGGAGGAGCCCCTTCCCGTCCGCGCTCTCGACGACCGGGACCATCAGCCCCGCGTCGGTCGCGACCGCGACGCCGAGGTTCCGGTCCGATTTGAAGACGATCTCCTCGTTGTCCTCGTCGAGTTGCGTGTTGAGCACCGGGTGCTCGTCCAGCGCGGCGGCGACCGCCTTCATGACGAACGGGACGTAGGTGAGCTTCACGCCGCGCTCGTCGGCGCGCGCTTTGAGTTTCTCACGGGCCTCCACGAGCGCGGTGGCGTCGACCGTCTCGTGATGAGTGACGTGGGGCGCGGTGAACTTCGAGCGCTCCATCGCCTGGCCGATGGTCCGACGCATTCCCGTGTAGGGCTCGCGACGGTCGCTCTCGGCACTCTCGACCGCGGTGCCGTCCTGGGCGCCCGCGCCGCTCGCCTGGGCGCCGGCGGGTTCGGTCTCGCCGGCCTCGCTCGCGTCGGCGAGCGCCTCGGCGTCGGCCGCCTGCGCTCGCTGCTGGGCCTCGGCGTACTCGCGGACGGCGGCCTCGTCGACGAAGGCCTGGCCGTCCCGGACCTCGTCGGTCGGCACGTCGTCGATGTCGACGCCCAGGTCCTCGGCGACCTGCCGGGTGGTCGGCGCGGCCAGCGTCCGCTCGCGGTCCGCGGCCTCGACCGCGGCGGCCCCTGCCGCTCCGGCCGCCGTCGCGCCCTCGCTGCCGCTCTCCCCGTCGTCGATGCGCGAGACGACCGATTTCAGCCCGTCGCCCACGCTCGACTTGTCGTCGCCGCTCCCGCCGTCGTCGATGCGTGAGACAGCGGATTTGAGCTGCGTCCCGCCGTCGCTCCCGTCGGCACCGTCCTCTCCGGCGGTGTCGCCGCTCTCGGCGGCGGCGCGCACGTCGCGCTCGGTGACGCGGCCGCCGGGGCCGGAGCCCTCGACGGCGGCGATTTCCACGCCCAGTTCCCGGGCGAGCCGACGGGCGCTCGGCGCGGCGAAGACGCGACCGCCCCGGCCGTTGGCCGACGACTCGGCGGCCGCTTCCGACCCCTCACCACCGTCCTGCGGCTCCGCCGTCTGCTCGCGGGTCGACGACCCGCTCGCTTCCGAGGCGTCTGTCGGCGCCTCGCCGTCTCGCGGCTCCGCCGCTTGACTGTCGGAGGCGTCTGACGACGCCTCCCCCTCCACGTCGAAGGTGATGATGACCTCGCCGACGGGGACCACGTCGCCGGGCTCGGCGAGCAACTCGCGGACGGTGCCGTTCACCGGGGCGGGCACGTCGACGACGGCCTTGTCGGTCTCGACGTCGGCGACGACCTGATCCTCGGAGACGGTGTCGCCCGGTTCGACGTGCCACTCCAGCAGTTCGCCCTCGGCGACGCCCTCTCCCACGTCGGGGAGCGTGAACTCGCGGACCATGGCTCAGAACTCGACTGCATCCCGTATGCCGTCTTCGATGCGCTCGGGCTCGGGCAGGTAGTAGTCCTCCAGCGCGTACAGCGGGTAGGGCACGTCGAACCCGGTGATGCGCTCGATCGGCGCCTCCTGGTAGAGTAGCGCCTCCTCCTGGATGGTCGCGGTGATCTCACCTGCCAGGCCGCCTGTCTTGGGCGCCTCGTGGACCACCGCGGCGCGACCGGTCTTCTTGAACGACTCGACGATGGTCTCCTCGTCGAGCGGCGACAGCGTCCGGAGGTCCACCACTTCGACGTCGATCTCTCCCGCCAGGTTGTCGGCCGCCTCCATGGTCGGCCGGGTCATCGCGCCCCAGGTGAACACGGAGACATCGGTGCCTTCGCGGCGGACCGCGGCCTCGCCGAGCGGCACGGTGTACTCGCCCGCGGGCACGTCCTCGCGGAAGGCCCGGTAGATGAGTTTGGGTTCGAGGAACACGACCGGGTCGGGGTCGCGGATGGACGCGGCGAGCAGGCCCTTCGCGTCGCGGGGCGTGCTCGGGATCACGACCTTGAGGCCGGGCTCGTGGGCGAAGAAGGCCTCCTTCGATTCGGAGTGGTGTTCGGGGGCGCGGATGCCGCCGCCGTACGGGGCGCGGACGACCAGCGGGCAGGTGAACTCCCCGCGCGAGCGCGTCCGAAGGCGGGCGGCGTGCGAGACGATCTGGTCGAAGGCGGGGTAGATGAACCCCATGAACTGGATCTCGGGCACCGGGCGCAGGCCGTAGGCGGCCATGCCGATGGCGGTGCCGACGATGCCCGACTCCGCGAGGGGGGTGTCGATCACGCGGTCCTCGCCGAACTCGTCGAGCAGCCCCTCGGTGGCGCGGAAGACGCCGCCGTTCTGCCCCACGTCTTCGCCCATCACGAGGACGCTGTCGTCGCGGGCCATCTCCGTCGCCAGTCCGTCGCGGACCGCCTGGACCAGCGTCAGGCTCTGCGATTCGCCGCTCGATACGTCGTCGTCGACTTCGGTCTGGGTGTCGGTGGTCTCGCTCATGGGTCACTCCAGCAGGGCTTCGTCGCCGTGTCGTTCGCGCAGCCGCCGCAGGTGCGCGAGCTGTTCGTCCAGCCGGTCGGGCATCCCCTCGTAGACGTGCGCGAACAGCTCCTCGGGGTCGGGCCGCTTGGCCGACTCCGCCGCCGAGATAGCGTCGGCCACGGCGTCCTCGACCTCGCGCTCGATGGTCTCGACCCGTTCGTCGTCGAGGGTCCCCCGCTCGCGCAGGAACGTCTCCAGCCGCGGGATCGGGTCCCTGGCTCGCCACTGCTCGACCTCCTCGTCGTCGCGGTACACGGAGGGGTCGTCGGCGGTCGTGTGGGCGCCGTAGCGGTACTGCACCGCCTCGATCAGCGTCGGCCGCAACTCGTCGGGGTTGGGGTGTCTGGCCTTCTCGACGGCGGCTTCGGTCACCTGATACACCGCCAGCGGGTCCATCCCGTCGACCTGGATGCCCTCGAAGCCGTACGCGTCGGCCTTCTGTGCGAGGGTGGCGCTCGCGGTCTGTCGTTCCCGGGGCACCGAGATCGCCCACTGGTTGTTGTTACAGAAGAACACGGCGGGCACGTCGAACACCCCCGCGAAGTTGAGCCCCTCGTGGAAGTCGCCCTCGCTCGTGGCACCGTCGCCGAAGTAACAGAGGAAGGCCTTGCTCTCGCCCTTGAGCTTCGAGGCCCAGGCGGCCCCCGTGGCGTGGGGGATCTGCGTGGCGATGGGCACCGCCACCGAGAAGATGTTCACGTCCTCGCGGACGTTGCCCTCCTCGTGGCCCATCCAGTACAGCAGGATCTGCTCCAGGGAGAGACCCCTGTGGAGCATCGACGCGTGCTCCCGATAACTCGGGAACAGCCAGTCGTCGTCCGCCAGGGCGTGAGCGCTGCCGATCTGGGCGGCCTCCTGGCCCGACAGCGGCGGGTAGGTCCCCATTCGCCCCTGGCGCTGGAGGCTCACCGCCCGCTGGTCGAAGTGCCGGGCCAGCTTCATCTCCCGGTACATCTCGACGAGGCGCTCCTCCGACAGATCCGGGACGGTCGCTCCGTCCCGTACCTGCCCGTCCTCGTCGAGGATCTGGACCCGGTCTCCCGGGTCGCGCTGCAAGGAACTCACGAAAACTCCCTCCTCGGGAACATACCCGTGCCAAGGGGGGCTGTCGGCTTAAGGATTTTCGTAAATAGCTTTCGCTGTGGTCCATTCTTGCCGGTCACGGTGGGCGAAACAGTCGGCTCGGGGCCGAGATATCGAAGATATCCGTGCTCGAACCGGGTCGAAACTGGTCGTTCGTCCAGACGGTGTGAACGTGTCCACGCGCGCACGCCCTCGGGGAACCGGCGCGTCCGGCCTGACCGCCGGGGTGTTGCGGGTCGGTTGCGCTATGACTGCTCAATAGGCATGGGATCGTCTACCACCCGGACGTTTCGGTATCGAATCACCGATCCGAGAACATATCATTCATACCAGCGGTTAAGGGGCGAGTCGGTGGATCGCCGCCCGTATGGCAACGACCGCTTCCACGGATTCGGGTGGAGTGTTCAGCTTCGACCACAGGGACATGATGGTGTTCATCCTCGTCATGTCGCTGCACGGTCTGCAGAGCATGATCACGGAACTGCTGCCGGAGTTCTCGGTGGGCGGTCTCGGCGTCTCGATCGGACCGTTCTGGTTCGTCGCGATGTCGGTCGTCCTCCTCTTTCGTTCCTTCTGGGCGTGTCTGGCGATCCCGGTCGGCGGGATCGTCTTCGGCGAGATCCTCATCGGCGACTTCAGCGCGCTGGGCGCCGTCGAGGGGCTGCTCGTCATCACCGCGTCATGGTTCTTCGCGATGTCGCTGATCACCGACCCGACGGACCCGAAGCAGATCGCGGGCGTCGGTCTGCTCGCGAAGGCGATGGAGGAGACCGCCGCGTGGTTCATCGACGTGGGGAAGTTCTACATCGGCGTCGAGGAACTGGAGGCCATCTCGTGGCTCCCCGAGACGGTGTGGGCCACCGAGGGCATGGGCGCGCTGATCCAGATCGCCGTCGCCGGGGTCGTCTTCGGCGCGATTCCGACGCTGTTCCTCTACCCGCGCCTGCGCGGGAAGATCGAACCGCTGCTGGGCATGCGCTCGGTCGAGGGACGTGACGGCTCGATGGTCACGAGCTCGTCGCTGAAGCGACTCGTCGTCTGGGTCGCGATCCTCCCGCTCGCGTTCGGCGCCGAGGCGCTCAGCGAGACCAGCGGCGGGATCGTCACCTTCACGCCGGAGTTCGTCGAGACCTACGGCCAGACGTTCCTGCTCGTGCCGATCGTCGTCGCCGCCGTGATCGCGTTCGGGCTCGTCGCCTACCGCCAGCGCAAGGTCGAGGGCGGGGTCTGACCCGCCGGCCCCGTTTTCATGCACTCATCAGATATCGTCGTCGAGGACCTGACGTTTCGGTATCCCGGGGGCGACGAGCCGGTGTTGCGCGACGCGAACCTGCGGATCGAACCGGGCGAGTTCACGGCCGTCGTGGGGGGCAACGGCAGCGGCAAGACGACGCTGTGCAAGACGTTCAACGGGCTCGTCCCGCACTTCTTCGAGGGGCGGTTCGACGGGCGCGTCACGGTCGCCGGAACCGACACCCGCGAGGCGGGCGTCGCCGAGCTCTCGAAGACCGTCGGCTACGTCTTCCAGGACTTCGAGAACCAGCTCGTCCAGGAGACGGTCCGCGACGACGTGGAGTTCGCCCCGCTCAACCACGGCCTCGACGACTACGCCGAACGGGCGACCCGCGCCCTCGAACTCGTGGGGCTGGAACACCTCGAAGACCGGTTCGTCTGGGAGCTCTCCGGGGGACAACAGCACCTCGTGGCGCTCGCGGGCGTGCTCGCGATGGACCCGGAGTTCGTCTTCGTCGACGAGCCCGCCGCCCAGCTGGACCCGCACAACGCCCGCGAGGCGTACGAACAGCTCCGCCGGCTCCACGAGGACCACGACAAGACGGTGGTCGTCATCGAGCACCACTCGGAGTTCGTCGCCGACTACTGCGACGAGATGGTCCTCGTCTCGGACGGGGGCGTCGCCTGGAAGGAGCCCGTCGAGGTCGGGCTCAACCGACTCGACGACCTGCAGGCCCACGACATCCACCCGCCACAGGTCACGGGGATCGCCGCCGACCTGCCGGACGGTTCGGGGCGGCTGGCCGACGAGCGTTACCCCGTCACCGTCGACGAGGCGGCGACGGCGTTCCCGTCGGTCCGCGAGCGGACCGGCGAGCGACCCCACGCCGCCGACGGCGGTGAGCGGGTCGACCGACACGGGTCGGCGGCCGACGCGGACGCCGACCCGCTGATCACGCTCGACGGCGTCGGCCACGGCTACCCGACGCTCCGTGAGGGGTACAACCGCGTCCTCGACGGCGTCGATCTGGACCTGTACGCGGGCGACCGCGTGGCGCTCGTCGGCGCCAACGGCGCCGGCAAGTCGACGTTGCTCCGGCTGATCACGGGGCTCGAGTCCCCCGACGAGGGGACGGTGACCGTGCTCGGGCGGGACACGAGCGAGACGCTGCCGGAGACGCTGGCCGACGACACCGTCTACATCCACCAGAACCCCGAGGAGATGTTCGTCGAGGACACCGTCCGCAAGGACGTGGGCTACTACCTGCGGAACCGCGGCGCCGAGGACGCCGACGAACGGGTCGACGAGATCGTCGACTACCTCGACCTGGCGGACCTGGCCGACCGCGACGGCCGACTGCTGAGCCTCGGCCAGCAACGGCGGGCCTCGCTGGCGATCGGCCTCGCGACCGACCCGACGGTCGTCCTGCTGGACGAGCCGACCGGCAGTCTCGACCTGCAGAGCCGCCGCGAGGTGACGGGCATGCTCCGGAAGGCCGAGAGCCACGTCGAGACGGTCGTCGTCGCCTCTCACGACCTGCAGCTGGTCGCCGAGTGGGCAGACCGCGTGGTCGTCATGGGCGAGGGCGACGTGCTCGCCGACGCGCCGCCCGGCGAGGTGTTCGACGACCCAGACCTGCTCGCCCGGACCGACCTGCGCCGCCCGCAGGTCGTCGAACTGAGCGACCGACTGGGCGTCGATCCGGCCGCGCTCACCGCCGACGGGATGGTCGCGACGCTGACCGACGCGGCCGAGGCGACCGGTGCCCTCGCGGACGTTGGGTCGGGCATCGGCGGGAACGACGGGACGGAGCGTCGGGGTGACCGGCGATGAAGTACGTCGACGCGGTCACGGACATCTCGATCGCCGACATCAAGATCGACCTGATGCGGACGGCCTACGACAACGACCGCGCGCTGTTGAACTCCTTCGACCCGCGGGTGGTCCTGCTGTGGACGGTCCTGTTCATGATCGTCCCGTGGCTGTTCTACGACCCGCTCCCGCTCGCGATCTTGCTGGCCGCGGCCTTCGTCCTCGCGGCGCTCTCGCAGGTCAGCAAGTACCTGCTCGCGCTGCTGTTGTTCGGTCAGGTCACGAACGTCGGCTTCTTCGTCGTGATGGTGCCGGCGATCGGGGGGACGATCCAGGCCGTCGGCTATCTCCGGGACAACACCGGGCGCGTCACGGAGGCCATCGCGACGCTCGACCCCGCGGTCTTCGGCGAGATCGGGTCGATCGTCGCCGGGGCGGCCGCCCGCGGCGTCGACACCGCGCTCACCAGCCAGGAGGTCGGGATCGACGCCGTCGGCGCGGTCGTCCCCTTCTTCCTGAAGCTCACCATCATCTCGGTGGTCAGCCTGGCGGTCTTCTCGGCGATGAGCCCGCGGAAGCTCTCGAAAGGGATGCTCCGGCTGGGCGTCCCCCGGCAGCTCACCTTCGCGATCGCCTACGGCTACCGGATGATGCCGCTGCTCGTCGAGGAGTACCACGCGCTGGTCAACTCCTTCCGCCTGCGAAGCGAGGTGCCCGAGAAGACCGGCTTCCTGAAGTGGCGCTACTTCTACTACCTGCTGAAACTCTCCGTGAAGGCCTTCTACCCGCTCATCTTCAACGTCGCGAAACGCTCGCGGGTCACCGTCGAGGCGATGGAGACCAAGGGCTTCTCGCGCTCGCTCGGCGACGAACGGAGCCGCGCCCTCAGGACGGAGGGGATGATAGTCCGGACCCGGGACGTGTCGTTCGTCTTCGGCTCGCTCTTCTTCGTCGCGGCCGTCTGGGCGTTCACCTAACGGTTTCGACCGTCGGTTCGTCGGAAAATCGCCGCGCGCGGCTACTGTATGGCCGCCGGTTCGAACTCGGCCAGCGGGACCTCGCGTTCGTCGACGACACCACGGAGCGCGGGGACGCGCCGCTCGATCTCGGTCGGCGAGTGGCTATCGGACCCCAGCGCGAAGCCTACGTCGCGCTCCAGAAACGCGTCGAGCATCGCCGGGTTCGGATGCACGCGCCCGAGCGAGTCGTGGACGCGACCGGCGTTGACCTCCGGGACCGTCTCCGAGTCGGCCAGCGCCGCGGCGACCCGCTCGTAGTCCGACCGGCGGGCGCGCCCCCGGAGCGCCGCCATCCGCTCGGGCAGGTCCAGGTGGCCGAGCACGTCGAACAGTCCCGAGTCGACGGCGGCGACGACGGCGTCGAAGTAGCGCTCGACGGCCGCCCGCCGCTCGGCCTCGCTCGCGTCGGCGTACTGTGAGGCGGTCGTGTAGTCGTACTCGCCGGCGAAGTGGACGCTCCCGATGGTGTAGTCGAACCCGGCCGAAGCGAGGAAGTCGGCGGTCTCGGCCTCGGCGTCGGCGACGTAGCTGACCTCGGCGGCGTCCCACACGGTCAGGTCCGTCCGCGAGCGGATCCGCTCGATGGCCTCACGACGGCGCTCGTATGTCTCGACGAGGTGGTAGCGCTCGCGGCGGCCGAAGTCGTCGTCGACGACGATGCAGTGGTCGGTGAAGCCGACGGCGTCCAGACCCGCCGCCTCGGCCGCCCGGCACATCTCGGGGAGCGGCGACCCGTCGGAGTAGGTGGTGTGGGCGTGGTAGTCGGCGTCCATCACTCGCCGCCCGCGTCGTAGAGCTTCTGGCCGTCCAGCGCCGGGACGACCGCGCTCTCGCTGAAGCGCAGGTCGAACTCCAGCAGGTCGTTCAGCCTGATGTCGGCCTTCTGTTCGTACTTGGGCGCCTTGCCGAGTTTAGCGACCTGTCGATAGAGGGCGCGCTCGTCGTCGGTCGGCGCCTCGTCGTAGACGTGGCGGCCGATGACGACGGCGCCGACGGTGTCCTCCGGCGAGGGCTTGCCCTTCGACCCCGCGGCGACCATGTACGTCGGCTTCTCCGACCCGTCGAGGTGGTCGGCCACCGCGCGGGCGTTGGCGAGGCCGCCGACGTAGACGTCCACGTCGTCGCCGCCCGCGAGCCGCAGGTCCGTCACCGCTGCCCCGCCGTTGGTCGAGGTGAGCGCCGTCGGCCGGCCGGCCAGGTCGGTGTCGTTGACCCACGTCGGCGAGTTGAAGAAGTCGTAGCCCTCCGTGGGGGTGTAGTCGTCGCTGGAGCCGCCGCCGATCCGCGCCTCGGGGTGGCTCTCCTTGAACGCGTGTTCGTCGCCGCGCTCCTCCGTCACGTGGACGTACTCGGCGCCGTTCTCGAACAGTTCGACGACGGTCGTCGAGAAGTGAGTCACGTCGATGACGACGTAGTTGCCCGCGGGCGGGTCCGCTGGGATCCGGGCACGAGACGGCAGGATGCGGTCGGTGAGTCGGTCCTCCAGGTCTGTGTCGGCCAGCGACGCCATACCCGTGCCCGCGCGGAGCGGACGGAAGACAGTGACTAAGAGCCCTATTGTCCGCGGGTTTCGAGTCTATAGCCGTACCGAGCGGTCCGTTCGGCGTCATACGGATTATTGCAAGGCAGTCCGGGATCGACCGCACGCTGTCTGCGGTCGACCCGGGAAACGCTTGCAATAATCCGTATCAGTCGCTCGCCCGCGCTCGCTCGCGCGCACCCTCGACGCTCTCGCCGTCCCGCAACACGGCGTCGACGAACAGTTCGCCGGCGCGGTACGACGACCGGACCATCGGCCCCGAGGCGCAGTAGAGGAAACCGAGTTCCTCCTCGGCGACCCGCTGCCAGGTGTCGAAGGCGTCGGGGTGGACGTACTCGCTCACTTCGAGGTGCGAGCGGGAGGGCTGGAGATACTGCCCGAGCGTCACCACGTCGACGCCGACGCTCTTCAGGTCCGAGAGGGTCTGGTAGATCTCGTGGTCGTACTCCCCGACGCCGAGCATCAGGCTGGTCTTGACGTACGACTCCGACTCGCGGGCGGCCTGCCGGAGGACCGAGAGCGACTGCTCGTAGCCCGCCCGCCGGTCCCGCACCGGCCACTGCAGGCGGTCGACCGTCTCGACGTTGTGGGCGAACACGTCCGGCTCGGCGTCGAGGACCTCGCGCACGAGTCGCTCCTCGCCCTGGAAGTCGGGGACGAGCGCCTCGACCAGAATGCCGGGGTGGCGTTCCTTGATCGCCTCGATGGTGCGGGCGAAGTGGCCGGCGCCCTGGTCGGGCAGGTCGTCCCGGTCCACCGAGGTGAGGACGACGTAGTCCAGCCCGATCTCGGCGACGGCGTCGGCCACCTGCTCGGGTTCCTCGTCGTCGAGGGCGTCCATCCCGCCGGTCTCCACGTCGCAGAAGTTACAGCCCCGCGAACAGCGGTCGCCCATCAGCATGAACGTGGCCGTGCCCGGTCCGTCTCGCCCCGACCAGCACTCGCCCATGTTGGGACAGTTGGCCTCCTCGCAGACCGTGTTGAGGTCCCGGTCGCGGAGGCTCTCCTTGATGTCCGTGAAGCGCTCGCCCGAGGGAGGTCGCATCTTGAGCCACTCGGGCTTGCGGGCGCCGCTCATTGGTGACGCTTGGGTTCGGTCGGGCAAAAGGGTGCGGGAGTCGGACGAGCCGACGGACTGCGATCATCCGGTCCGCGAACCCGGCGCCCGCTCACGCAACCGGTCGATCCGCTCGCCGAGCGGCGGGTGATGCGAGAGGATCCGGGCCGGCCCACCGCCCTCGGCGATGTAGCGGCGGTCGGCCAGCGTCTCCAGCGCGCCGGCGAGCGCCGGGCCGCCGACGACCGCGGCGGCGTAGGCGTCGGCCTGCGCCTCCGTGCGGCGGACGACCCAGGCGAGGGCGACGGCGAAGGGGGGCGTCCCGGCGAGGATCGCGACCAGCGCGGCGTCGGGCGCGACGCTCGCGACGCCCAGGGCGCCCCCGGCGGCGACGGCGACCAGCAGGTACCGCACGAGGACGTGCTCGCGTTCGTGGTGGCCGACCTCGTGGGCGACGACGGCGCGCACCTCCCGGTCGTCGAGGGTGTCGAACAGCGATTCGGTGAGGAAGACGTACTCGGCGCCCGGGAGGACCCCGGCGGCGAAGGCGCTGCCGAGGCGGGTGCGGTCGTCGACGACGCGCAGGCGGACGCCCGGCGGGAGCACGCCGTCGACGGTGGCCCGCTCCTCGTCGGTCGGCCAGCGCGTCCGCAGGGCGACGACGAGCGCGAACGGCGTCACGGCGGTCACGACCAGCCCCAGGCCGACGGCGGCCCCGACGCGGGGCCACCCGGCAGGAGCGAGCGCGATGGCGCCGGCGGCCAGGAGGATCCCCGCGAGGCCGACGCCGTCGCGTTCGAGTTCCCACGCCGCGGCGTCGCGATAGCGGACCCGGAACCCGCGGACCGCGCGGTGGTACGGGACCGTCGCCAGCCGGACGGCAACGGCGACTGCGACGACCGGGAGCGCGTAGGCGGCGACCCCAGCGGCGACGCCGGCGACCGCGCCCGCCGCCGGGCCCGCCCCCTCGACGACGGCGGTCGCGTCGGCCTGGGCCGTTTGCGCGAGCCCGGACAGGCGAGTGACGACGGCGGTGGCCGCGCCGCCGACCAGGACGCCCCGTCCCCGGAGACGACCGAGCTCGGCGGCCGTCTCGGCGTCGCCGGCCGGCCCCTCGTAGGCCGATCGACCCCGCCACCGGACCGTACCGCCGGCGACGGCCGCGACGACGACCTGAACGGCGACGGCGACCGGCGGAGCGATGCTGGTCGGCACGCCCGGAGCGACGACCCCGCCCCACCTAATGTCATCGAAAAATCCGGTGAATCGTTCAACACGTAGGTACAAATATTTAACATGTGTCGGCTGTGGATAGTAGTGTATGTTCGACGTGACGCGCGACGACATCGTGGGGGGATCGCTGTCGCGCGCGCTCGTGGTGCTCGCGGCGCCGCTGGTGGCCCAGAACTTCGCCCTGGTGGCGCAGTCGGTGGTCGATCTGTTCTGGGTCGGGCGGCTCGGGGGGACCGCGGTCGCGGCAGTGGGGCTCGCGACGGTCGTCGTCGCGCTGTTGACCGTTCCGTTGCGGACGTTCTTCACCGGGAGTCAGGTGGTCACCTCTCAGCGCGTCGGCGCCGACGAGGTCGAGGCCGCGCGGCGGGTCCCGTTCACGGCCGCGGCGATCGCGGTCGGCCTCGCGGCGGTGATCGGCGCGGCGCTCGTCGTCAGCGCGGACGCGGTCGCGGCGCTGTTCACCGACGACGCCGCGGTGGCGTCGGCGACCGCCAGTTACCTGACTGCCTACGCGCTGGCGCTCGTGACGACCGCGGCGAGCGACACGCTCGAAAGCGGCTTCACCGGCTGGGGAGACACGCGCGCGGCGCTGTACGTCAACCTCGTCGCCATCGTGGTCAACGTCGTGCTCGACCCCCTGTTGATCCTCGGCTGGTGGGTGTTCCCCCGGCTGGAACTGTTCGGCGCGGCGCTGGCGACGGCCATCGGCTACGGTGCCGGTGCGCTGCTGGCGCTCGCGCTCGCCGCGCGCGGCCGCGAGGGGTTCCGGCTGACCCGCGCCGCCCTCCGCCCGCGCGTGGAGGCCGCCCGCGAGATTCTCGACGTGGGCCTCCCGATCGCCGGCCAGTACGGGGGGCGACAGGTCGCCCGCCTCGGCATGATATGGATCGTCTCGGCGGTCGGCGGCCCCGCGGCGCTGGCCGCCTACCACATCGGCTCGCAGGTCGCGACCGTCGCGTTCGTCCCCGCCCAGGGGCTCGCACAGGCCGCGACCAGCGTCGTCGGGCAGAACCTCGGCGCGGAGCGACCCTCGCGCGCCCGCCGTGCGACCTGGGTCGGCGCCGCCATCGCGGCGGTCGGCCTCACCGTGTTCGGCGCTCTCCAGTGGGTCGTCCCCGCCCCGATCGCACACGTGTTCGTGCCCGACCTCTCCGGCCAGGCCCTGGAGTACACCGTCCTGTACCTCCAGATCCTCGCCTACGGCTACTGGGCGCTGGGGGTCATCTACACGGTCGAGGCGGGCTTCAACGGCGCCGGCAACACCGACGTGAGCATGTACTCGACGCTCGCGCAGTACTGGGCGGTCCGCCTGCCGGTCGCCGCCGTCGGCGCGTACGTCCTCGACCTGGGCGTCGCCGCGGTCTTCTGGGGCGTCACGCTGTCGAACGTCGCCGCCGCCCTGTGGCTGACCGGGTACTTCTACCGCTCGACCGACGACGGGATGTTGGTCCGGGCCGCCGACGAGGCCGCGGCGGACTGATACGGATCGGTGCAAGACAGTCCGGGATCGACCGCACGACTGCGTGCGGTCGACCCGGTAAAGCTTGCGCTGATCCGTATGACCGTCGACCGGCGCAGCCCGCGACGCTCGACCACTTCCACTCCGCCATAGAAACGCATATGACGACGGGGCACCCGGTTCCGTCCGTGTCACGGCACGCCGACGGCGAGACGGAACTGGCGGTGTCGGAGGTGCTGCCCGACTACGCCGGGGCCTTTCCCTTCGAGCGGTTCAACGCGATGCAGTGCGAGGTCCTGCCCGCACTGGTCGACTCGACCGACAACGTCGTCGTCAGCGCGCCGACCGCCAGCGGCAAGACCGCCCTCGCAGAGGTCGCCATCTGCGAGGCGCTCGAAGCCGACGGGACCGCCCTGTTCCTCGCGCCGTTGCGCGCGCTCACTAACGAGAAGGAGAGCGAGTGGGAACGGTTCGAGGACCTCGGATACTCCGTGTACGTCGTCACCGGCGAGCGCGATCTGAACCCGCGCCGCGCCGAGCGGGCGGACATCCTCGTGATGACCCCCGAGAAGGCCGACTCGGCCACCCGGAAACACGATTCGCCGCGGTATTCGTTCATCACGGACGTGGACTGCTGCGTCATCGACGAGGTCCACCTCCTCGACTCGGAGAAGCGCGGGTCCGTGCTGGAGGTCACCGTCTCCAGGCTGCGTCGCCTCTGTGACCCCCGCGTCGTCGCGCTCTCGGCGACGATGCCGAACGTCGACGACGTGGCCGGGTGGCTGGACGCGCCCGCCGACAACACCTTCGAGTTCGGCGACGACTACCGGCCGGTCCCGCTGCACGCCGACGTGCGGACCTACGCCCACGGCGACAACGCCTTCGCCGACAAGTACCGCCGGCTCTACCGCGCCCTGGACATCGCCGAACCGCACATCCGCGACGAGGGCCAGGCGCTCGTGTTCGTCTCCTCCCGGCAGGACACCGTCCAGGCCGCCAAGAAGTCCCGCGACGAGATCGTCGAGCGCGACATTCCGATGGGCGCACGCGGGGACTACGACTTCCACAACGACGCCGCCGAGCTCTCCAACGACACGCTCAGGCAGTCGGTGCTCGACGGCGTCGGCTTCCACCACGCCGGCCTGTCGAAGGAGGACAAGAACCTCGTCGAACAGTGGTTCAAGGAGGGGAAACTGCAACTGCTCTTCTCCACGTCGACGCTCGCGTGGGGCGTGAATCTCCCGGCCCGCTGTGTCGTGATCCGCGACACCAAGCTCCACGACCCGCTGGAGGGCGAAGTGGACATGAGCCCGCTGGACGTGCTCCAGATGCTCGGCCGCGCGGGTCGGCCCGGCTACGACGACAAGGGGTACGCCTGGGTCGTCTGCGATTCGTCGGACGCCGACAAGTACCGCGCGCTGTTGCGCGACGGCAAGGAGATCGAATCGCGACTCGCCGATGACCTGGACGCCCATCTCAACGCAGAGATCGCGCTGGGGACGATCGCCGACTTAGAGGACGTGATGGACTGGCTGGAGACCACCTTCTACTACGTCCGCGCGCGGAGCGCCCCCGACGAGTACGCCTCCGAGAGCGCGCTGCGCGATCGGGTCAGCGACACGCTGCGCTCGCTCGTGGCGCGCGGGTTCGTCGAACGGGAGGACATGCGCCTCGAACCCACGGCGCTCGGCCGGCTCGCCTCGAAGTTCTACCTGCGGCTCGACACCGCCCGGGAGTTCGCCGACCTGGCCGAACGAGCGGACGAAGACGACGCTCGCCTCGACCAGGACGGGATCCTGCGAGCCATCGCGACCGCGGCGGAGTTCGACAGCGTCAGCGCCCGATCGGACGAACGCGACGCCGTCGCCGCCGTCCTCGGCGAGACCGAGGACCTCGACCCGGGCGGCCGAAAGATACTCGCGATCCTCGAATCGCGGATGCGCGGGACCACGCCCGGCGAGCTACAGAGCGACGCGTGGGTCATCACCCAGAACGCGCTGCGCCTGCTCGCCGCCCTTCGCGCGTTCCTCGACCGACTGGCCGGTCCCGGGGCCGCGAACCTCGCCTGCCGCATCGAGGCGCGCATCGAGAACGGCATCAGTGACGACGCCGTCGGCCTGACCGCCATCGACGGCGTCGGGTCCGGGCGCGCGAGCAAGCTCGCAGCCGAGGGGATCACGACGCCCGCCGCGGTCCGAGAGGCCGGCGTCTCGGGACTGCGATCGGCCGGCCTCTCGGAGGGCGTCGCCGAGCGCGTCGTCGAGAGCGCCGGCGACCTCCCCAACGTCGTCGTCGAGTGGGGCGACTTTCCCGACAGCGTCGCCCGCGGCGAGAACGACATGCGGGAGGTCACTGTCCGCAACGTCGGCGGCGACGCCCGCGCGGGCCTACGCGTTACGGTCAACGAAGTCGAGATGACGACCAAGAACCGCTATCTCGGCGAGGCGACCCTGCCGGTCGGCGTCTTCGGCGGGAACGCCGACGAACTGGAGTACGCGATCGAAGTCGCGTTCCCGGAACTCCCGCTCCACCCCGTCGTCGAGACGCGGTCGGTCCGCGTCGAGTGAGCGGGGCCGTCGGCGCCGCCAGGACTCTCCGGCCCTTCATCGCGCGTCGACTCCGCCGCGCGCCGCCTCTGTCGACCCGCCGCTTCACCTCTCGATTCGACCCGAGACGTGGGCTGAATCGGCGTCCGTCGAACACATATGGAAAATGCCGTTTTCAAACACACGTCCTGTTTTAAACCTTCTAACCGGTTTTGCGGCGGTTGTAAAACATTAGGAAGGCGACTGAAAGGTCGATCCGGCGGTGGCTAAAACGGCCGGTCGGGGAGAAACGACGCGAAATCACGCTAGGGGTCGTTCCTTTATATGGGGTAGTGGATGCAAGTGGGAGGTAGGTGACGAACAATGTCCAGCGCCTCCCCGTTCCGTCGGTCCGCCCCCGAACTCCCGTCGACCACCGGTGTACAGCGCCTCCAGTCGCTCGCGGTCGGTTCGGCTCAGTTCGCCGGCTTCTGGTCGGCCGTCGTCCTCCCGTTCGCGATGCTCGCCCTGGTCGTCTCCGGGTCGGCCGCCCAGCAGGTCCCGCTGTTCGTCGCGCTCCTGCTCGCGAACGTCGTCGCGCTCCGCGTCGGTCACGGTCATAAACAGGACTGAGACGCCCGGGATACTGCCACCGGTCGAGGCCGCCCGTCGCGTCCCCGCGGTCACCTGCCACCCCTCCGCCGCCCACGACCGCACTCGTTTCTCCCGAACTTTAAGTCCGAACACGCGACCAGGCCGGCCCATGCACGACGAGGTGCGCGTCGTCGCGGGCGACTGCACGACGACGTTCGACGGCCGAAACGAACGCGAACACCGCGGCGACGTGGTCACGGTGGTCAAGCCCGACAACACGGTGCTGGTCCACGACGCCGACGGCTACCAGCCGGTGGCCTGGCTCACTCGGGCCGACAGCGTCCGGTTCGTCGACGGTGTGCTCGACGCCCGCGAGGGCGACCAGCACCTCCGCGTCGAGATTCACGACGAGCACGGCGCCGCTCGCCACCCCGTCTCGCGGGCGGGCGTCCCGGTCGGCGACTGCCCGACCTGCGACGGCTCGCTGGTCCTCGCGCGCGGGTCGGTGCTGTGTCGTGAGTGCAACGACGAGTATTCGATCCCGCGGGACGGCGCGGTGCTCGACGACGCCTGTCCGGTCTGTGGCCTCCCCCTGCTTCGGGTCGAACGGGGCGCCGAGTTCGAGGTCTGTATCGACCGCGACTGCCAGTCGATCGACGACCGAGTGACCGACCGGTTCGACCGCGAGTGGGACTGCCCGAACTGCGAGGGGGACCTGCGGATCCTCCGCCGCGGCGGCCTGATCGCCGGCTGCGAGCGCTACCCCGACTGTGACACCGGCTTCGGCGTCCCGACCGGCGTCGTCGTCGGCACCTGCGGCTGCGGGCTCCCCGTCTTCGAGACGCCGTCGGGCCGGCGCTGTCTGGACACGGGGTGTGAGCGAACCTGATCAGTCCTCGACGCGGGCGAGGAGGTGTTCGCGGAGGTCCGTCGGCGAGTCGGCGACGTAGTCGGCGCCGGTCCGGTCGGTCTCGTCGGCGGCGCCGTGGCGGAAGCCGACGACGTGCATGCCCGCGCGGCCGGCCGATTCGATCCCGTGGACCGAGTCCTCGACGGCGACCACGTCGGCCGGGTCGGCGCCGACGCGGTCGGCGGCGTGTTCGTAGACGCCTGGCTCGGGCTTGCCGGGGCCGTCGAACGCGTCGGCGCTGACGACCGCGTCGAAGTCGAGGCCGAAGCGGTCGAGCACTACGTCGATCCAGTCGTGGGGCGACGAGGAGACCAGCGCGAGGGTGACGCCGCGCTCGCGCAGGTCGGCGAGCAGCTCGTCGGCGCCGTCGAGCAGGCGGACCTCCTCGCCGTAGATCGCCGTCGCGGTCTCCTCGTACCACCCGAGGAACTCACGGCGGTCGGTCTCGACCTCGTAGGTCGCGGCGAGGTAATCGTAGATCTCGCGGTAGTTCATGCCCGTGATCTCGTCGAGGTCGAGGTCCTCCAGTCCGACCAGCGGGAGGAGCTGCTCCCGTTCGTAGGGGTGCCAGTAGTCCTCCGAGTCGACCAACACGCCGTCCATGTCGAAACAGACCGCGTCCATGTCCCGTGGTCATCCGGCGGTGTGGTGTGTCTTTCGGCCGGGGGGGGCGCCCGCAACCCACCGCGGGCGCAGCTTCGGCGGGCGCTCCCGTCCGAACCAGTGATCGCAGGGGCTTTCCGCCGGGACAGGTTGCTCTCACACATGCACGCGACGCTCTCGGGGGACGTGGTTCGAGCGGGCGAGCGGGCCCGCGAGCGGTTCTACGACTCCAGCGGCTACGGCCACCCCGTCGACGGCGGGTCGCTCGAACTCGCGCCCGTCGAGGCGGCCCACCTGCTCTACCGCGGCGACCTCGACGCCGTCGAGGGACCGGACGGCGCGCCGATGGACTTCCGCGCGTTCCTGTCCTCCGCCGCGGTCTCGGAGATCGCCTTCCTCGTCTACAAGGACCTGCGTGACCGCGGGTTCTACCTCTCGCCCGCGCGTGCGGGCTGGAGCGACTCGCCCGCGGTCCAGTCGGCGGTCGGCGACCCCGCGGTCGACTTCGTGGTGTACCCCCGCGGCTCGGGCCCGTGGGACGACGAGGTGGCCTATCGGGTCGGCGTCGTCAGCGAGCGCGAGGCCGTCCCCGCGGGGGACCTGGGGAATCTGGTGCTCGCCGTCGTCGACGAGGAGAGCGCGCTCACGTATCTGGAGACCGAGCACCGCGCGGTGTCGGGGACGAGCGAGGCGACGTTGCCGGCGGGGGTCTCCGGGGAGTTGCTGTCCGACCGACTCCTCCTCTGGGACCCGCCGGCGGCTATCTACGACCGCGGGTTCTACGGCCAGCCCCTCGACGACCGGGACGGCGACGTGATACAGCTCTCGCTGCTCGAAGCGGCGTTTCTGGCCCGCGAGGGCGTCCTCGACGTGGACGGTGGCGCCGAGGCGGTCGTCGAGCGGGGTCGGGAGGTCGAGGGCGAGCGCTTCGACCGCCGACTCCGGGTGTATGAATCGCTGCGCGGGCGCGGGCTCGTCCCCAAGACCGGCTACAAGTTCGGCGCCGACTTCCGGACCTACGCCGACGTGGAATCCGTCGACGATCTGGGCCACTCGGAGTTGCTGGTCCGGGTGCTCGACGGTGGGCACACGTTCTCGCCGCGGGATCTGGCGCTGGACGTGCGGCTGGCCCACGGCGTTCGCAAGGAGATGGTGTTCGCGCTCGTGGACGGCGAGGATGGCGGTGATGCTAATTCGGACGGCATCGAGTGGCTGTCCGTGACGCGGCTGACGCCGTAGGAGCGGTAGGGTGCGTTTGTTTCGAGCGTGTTCGACAGTGAGTACTGCACGCTCTCGACTCGCTCGCACGTAATTCACTCGTGCTTGAGGGCGAGCGGTGAAAGCCCTCGGCGCGCTCGGGCGGCTGTGCGGGATATCTTCGCTCCCTGCGCTCGCGCAGATAGTGGCCCGCACAGACCGCCCGACCGCGTCTCACGGTTCGCTTCGCTCACCGTTCGACCAGTCGTGGCGCTCCCTTCGGTCGCGCCACGCACACCTCGCCCTTTCAATCCTCCAGGAATACCCTGCACAGCACCGCACCACGCGCCTCCCCAGCCGACTCGTTCGCCTCCGGCTCACTCGTCCCTCGCGCGGACCGCCTCGCGGCCCGCGCTCTGCGCGGGCACGCTCTGCGGCACGCGCCACGAGGGGTGATCCCTGATCGAAGCTCGTGACGCTACTTCGGCACGAACACCAGCGGGTGGTGGCGCCACGCCCACCGGGTGTCGGGCTTGTCGACCACCGACCAGACGCTCCGGGGCCAGGTCCTCAACGCGTCGTGGATCCGGTCGTACGACAGCAGGTTCTCGCCGTCGAGCAGGAGGCGGAATCGGTCTTCGAAGCGGTCGGCGTCGAACTGAGAGTCTTCCCCCAGGTACTCCTCGGGATTGTCGGCCATCCGCCGCCAGTGGGCGCGAGCGAGTCGGTTCTGATAGTTGAAGACGAGATAGCCACCGGGTGCGACGGCGTCGTACATGGCGCGCAGGGCGTCCTCGACTTCGCGGACGTAACAGAGCGTGAAGTAGGAGAAGACCAGGTCGAACTCCCGGTCGGGGTCGAACTCGGGGAGAACCGCCCGCTCGAAGTCCACGTCCGCGCCGCGGTTGCGAGCGCGCTCCCGGTTCTCGGCGAGGACCGGTTCGGCGGCGTCGTACCCGACCACGTCGGCCCCGGGGAACGACTCGGCGACTTCGAAGGCGACGTGGCCGGGGCCACAGCCCACGTCGGCGACGGCGGCGGGCGCGCCCGTCTCGACGAGGAACTCGACGACGGCGTCGGTCGCGTGGTGGGCGCTGGGCGCCGCGTCCGCGCGGTCGCCGTCGTCGGCGTCGGTCCAGAAGCGGTGCCAGTCGATGGTGTCCGGGTCTGTGGTGTCTTTCATGCGGTCGTGGGTGGCTGTCGTCTGTCCGGCGATTCTCCCCTGTGTCCGCGCCGCCGGTCAGGTCCGCCCGCTCCCCGAGTCGTGGGCGGTCGCGGCGTCCTCCTCGTCGTCGCAGTCGTCCGTTCCCGATCCGTCGCCGGTCGTGAATCCGTATGGTGCGAGTACTGTCATGTGGGCGTGGCCGTAGCTGGTCGGCGAACGGTGCGTCCGGGCCGTAGCGACCGAGAGACCTCGGTGCTCTCGGGATACCAGTGTAGTTGCGACTCCCGGATAAAATTTACTACTTCAATTAAATTTACTTCTTACTTACAAATTCGTACGCCTGCTATTTAACATTTGTGGCGGACGGTGGTTCGCCGGGTCGGGCGTGGCGTCCTCGATGGGCGACGACGCGCTGCGGTCCTGCCGAGTTCGGTCGAGGCGGTCGGCCTGGGGCTTTTTCGACGGCGCGCCCGACCAGTGGGGCATGTCGCGAGAGACACTCGGTATCGGATTCGTCGGCGCGGGGTTCATCACCAGCGAGTTCCACGCCCCGTCGCTGGAACGCATCCGCCGCGCGGAGGCCGCGGGCGTGATGAACCCGACCCGCGAGAAGGCGGCGTCGGTCGCGAACGACCTCCGCGAGGCCGACTGCGGCGACCCCCTGGTCACGGACGACGTGCGCGAACTCGTCGCCGACCCGGCCGTCGACGCCGTCTGGGTGACGAGCCCGAACCACACGCACGTCGAGACCGTCCGCGCGATCGTCGAGGAGGTCGAACAGGGCGGTGCGGACCTGGTCGGCGTCGCGATCGAGAAACCGCTCGCGCGCACCGTCGCGGAGGCGCGGGAGGTCGTCGACCTGGTGGAAGGAGCGGACCTGGCCCACGCCTACCTGGAGAACCAGGTGTATATGCCCGGCGTCGAGCGGATGCGCGAGTTGCTGTGGGAGGGCGCGGAGACGAGCGGTCGGCCCTACCTCGCACGCGCGGCCGAGGAGCACGCCGGCCCGCACTCGGCGTGGTTCTGGGACGGCGAGAAACAGGGCGGCGGCGTCCTCAACGACATGGGCTGTCACTCCCACGAGGTCAACCGCCACCTGCTCTCCCGTCCCGGCGCGGACGACCTGACGCCGAAGGCGGTCACGGCGGACATCTCGACCCTGAAGTGGGGCCGCGAGGAGTACGCCGACGAACTCGCCGAGGAGCACGGCGTCGACTACCGCTCGGCGCCGACCGAGGACTACGCGCGGACGACGGTGTACTACGAGACGCCCGACGGGGCGGTCGTCGTCGGCGAGACGACGAACTCCTGGTCGTTCGTCGGGTCGGGCCTCCGCATCAGCATCGAGCTGCTGGGACCGGAGTACTCCGGCCGGATCGACACGCTGGAGTCGGGGACGAACGTGTTCTTCTCGGACGCGGCGACCGACGAGGCCGGCTACGCCGTGGAGAAACAGCAGGCCAGCCAGGGGCAGATGTCCGTCCTCCCGGACGAGGGCGGCGTCTACGGCTATCCCGCCCAGAACGAGCACGTGGTCGAGGCGTTCCTGTCCGGCGAGAACGCCCGCGAGGACCTCTCGGACGGACTCACGGTCGTCAGGCTCTGCATGGCGTCGTATCTCTCGGCCGAGCGCGGCGAGCGGGTCGCCCTCGACGACGCGGAGCTGGCCGAGTACGTGCCGGAACCCGCCCGCGGCGAGTTCGACGGCGCGCCGGAGTTCTGAGCGACGGCGCCGACGCGACCGACGGGCCGTCCCGGGGTCGGCAAAGCGAACGCTATTAGTGCGTGTCGGGGCGAGTACATCCCAATCGATGACATCCGATTCGCCCGATTCTGACGCGGCCGAGCCGCTCCCGGACGGCGTCTCCGCGAGCGAAGGCTCGTCGGAACTCCGTTCCGACGGTGGGGAGCCGAGCGACGCGAGGCGACCTTCGTCAGCGCTTCGCGCTGATGGGGGGGTCGACGCCGAAGGTGCGGACGACACGACGCTGGACCCGTGGGGGTCGGCGACCGTCTCGGACTACCGGAAGCTGTTCGCCGAGTTCGGCATCGAGGAGTTCGACGAGGTCCTACCCGAGGTCCCGGACCCGCACTACCTGATGCGCCGCGGCGTCATCTTCGGCCACCGCGACTACCGCCCGATCGCCCGCGCCATGCGCGAGGGCGAGGAGTTCGCCGCGCTCTCGGGGTTCATGCCCACTGGCGACCCCCACATCGGTCACAAGCTCGTCTTCGACGAGATCATCTGGCACCAGCAGCAGGGCGGCGACGCCTACGGCCTCATCGCCGATCTGGAGGCCCACAGCGCGCGCGGCCTGACCTGGGACGAGATCGACACCCACGCCCGCGACTACGTCCTCTCGCTGCTGGCGCTGGGGTTCGACCCCGACGACGGGGAGCTGTATCGGCAGTCGACCAACCGCGAGGTACAGGATCTCGCCTTCGAACTCGGCGTCGAGGCGAACTTCTCCGAGCTGCAGGCGATCTACGACTTCGACGGCGAGACGGACGTGTCGCACATGCAGAGCGTCGTCACGCAGATGGCCGACATCCTCTACCCGCAGACCGACGAGCCCCGCCCCACGGTGATCCCGGTCGGGCCCGACCAGGACCCGCACATGCGGCTGGCCCGGGACCTCGCCGCGCGGATGCGCTACTTCCGCGTCACCGAAGCGTTCGCCGGCTTCGAGGTCGAGGACGACGCCGAACGGGGCCTCCTCGGCGAGGTCTACGAGTCGCTGGCGGAGGGTGACGCGGCCGCAGAGGACGACGGCGACGACACCCTTCGCTGTGAGGACGCCGCCGCCGCCCTGCGCGCCGACCGCGCCGACTACGAGGCGGCTGGCTACGACGGTGCCACCGTCGAGGCGGTCCTCGAAAAGCTGGAGAACGCCGGGATGGAGCCGATCCGCCGGCGCACCCGCTTCCTCGGGCGCAACGCGACCGACGCCGCCTTCGACGCGCTCGTCGAGGCCGTCGACGGCGAGAAACGCGTCTACGACGAGCACGTCGACGCCTTCGACCTCACCCGCGAGGAGGCGGAGGACCTCGCTCGCGAGGTCGAACTCGACCATGGCGGCTACGGCTTCGTCGCGCCGTCGTCGATCTACCACCGCTTTATGACCGGGCTCACCGGCGGCAAGATGTCGTCGTCGGTGCCCGCCTCGCACATCTCCTTGCTCGACGACCCCGAGGAGGGCTACGACAAGGTCAAGGCCGCGACGACGGGCGGCCGCCAGTCCGCGGAGGAACAGCGCGAACTCGGCGGCGAGGCCGACGAGTGTCCGGTGTACGAGCTGTACGCCTACCTGCTCGCGGGCGACGACGACGACCTCGCCACCGAGGTTTACGAGGAGTGCGTCGGTGGCGAGCGCCTGTGTGGCGGGTGCAAAGAGCAGGCGGCCGAGCTGATGGCCGAGTTCCTCGAAGACCATCAGGAGAAACGCGCCGAGTGGGCCGACGAGCTCGACGACCTCGATATCGACCTGGACGTGGCGGCCGAGCGGCGGGGCTAGCGAGACCGTGAGCGGAGCGAACGGTCTCGAAGAAGGCGAGCGGGGAGGAACGACCCGCGAGCAGCGAAGCCGTGAGCGGAGCGAACGGTCTCGAAGAAGGCGAACGGTGAGCGTAGCGAACCGTGAACAGCGGGCCCCGGTCGGCGAGACGAGACGCCGAGGCCCGGATCGCGGTCGGCGCTCTCGCGACACCCGCACGAACGCGGTACGAATTCCCAAGGATAATGAGGGTAAATGGCATACGAGCCATCGGATGACTGACAGTGGCAGCGGACGGGGTGGTATCGACACCGACGAGCGGGGCCGAACCGGTCGGGCGATGGGGACGATCCGGTCGCTCGCGCTCGTCGCGCTGGTCGTCACGGCCGCGAGCCTCGCGGGGTGCGGGATGCTCGGCGGCGGTGGCGGCGGCGACGGGGGCGACGGCGGGGCGGAGGGGAATATCGACGCGCCGCGGGAGATCTCCGAACCGATGGACCCCTCGGCGAGCGAGGTGTTCGACCGCGTCACCGAGATCATGGGCGTCGAGGCCGAGACGCCGGGCGTCAGGGCGACCAACCTGGCGACCAGCCGGAACCGCTCGACCGCGTTCATGAACGCGATGGTCGGGCTGCCCGACGACCCTCAGCGATTGACGGGTCCCGTCAACGCGACGTACGAGCCCGAAGAGAACTCCGTCCTGTTCAACGAGGAGACCGTCTTCGACCTGAACGGCTCCCAGATAGAGTATCTGCTCGCATATAATTTCGCCCTCGGCGTCCACTACCAGAACGACTGGATCGACGCCGACAGCGTCCAGAGTTCGGTCTTGCGGGGGACGCTGGAAGCCGTCGTGCGCGAATACGCCGACGAGCACATGGACGGCGACGTCGCGACCGCTCACGACTCCGCCGAGGCCGCCTTCGAGTCGACCACGCCCTACGAGTGGGCCACCTACGACGCGCTGAACTACTACGGCGCCGAGTACGTCGCCGCGCAGACCGACTCCGCCAGCGAGATCGCGTCGGTCTACGAGGGCGGCGTCCCCGAGACGACCGAACAGCTGCTCCACGACACCGACGAGGGGCCGACCGACCTCTCGGTGACCGCGGACGTGTCGAACTGGTGGATCGACGAGCGGATGCCGCTCCGGGAAGCGACGCTCGGTGAGATCGGCACTCGCGCGATCCTCCGGAGTCAGCTCTCGGCCTCGGAGGCCGCCGCCGCGGCCGACGGCTGGGGCAACGACACCGGGATGGCGTTCACCTCCGCCCGCAACAGTTCGGCCGGCGCCGTCTGGGTCCACAGCTGGGACTCGGCGAGCGAGGCCGACGAGTTCGTCGACGCGGCCGAGGCCTACGCCGAGGCCAGGAGCGACGATACGTACGCAGTCAACGTCACGCGACCGGCCGAGGACACGACCGTGGTGGTCGCCCACCGCGGGAACTTCATGCCGAACGCCGAGATATCCTACACCGACGGGACCGTCGAGGTCGTCGTCGGCGGCGGCTCCTCGTAGGATCTCCTCGCAGCATCTCTCCGTACTTTCCCGTTTTCTACCGTCGTAGCGACCGCTACTCTTCGATCTCGATCTCGATCGGCTCGGCGGCGGGCTGGACGGAGCCGGCCTCGAACCGCTCGGCCAGCCGCCAGCTCGCGACGGCGCCGAGCGTCCCGAGGGCGACGCCCGCTCGAACGCCGGTGTCCCGGTCGCGCAGGACCCGACCGAGAGCGTAGCCCACGAGGAAGTTGATCGCGAAGTTGCGCACGGCGCTGCGAGTGCGGTCCATACGCGCCCTTTGTGACCCGAGGGCATAGACGTTGCCTCGGTGCCGTGGAGTCCGGAACGCTTTTGCGCGGCGCCGTGAATGACCCTGACATGGCACCCGAACCCACGACTGGACGCCTCGCCCTGCTCGCGGCACTGCCGCTCGCTCCGAGGCGCTTCCTCCGGTCGCGCCTCGCCCGCCAGCCAGCGGCCTCGCGGTCCGGGTTCGGGTTTTTCGCCGGCGCCTGACGGACGGCGGACGCCCGGACCCGACGGTTCGTGTCGAAACGAACGCCCGGGGTCCCGGCGGAAACCGTCCGCGTCGGCTCGCGGGGCTCACGCTCGCATCGTCAAGGCGCTCACTTCGTCTGCTCACGGCGCTCCGCGCCGTTCGCATCGAGGGCTCCGTTCAGTCGCCCTCGCCCCACTCCCCGCTCGCATCGTCGAGGTCTCCCTACGGTCGACCTCGCAACCGTTAACTGACGACCACGCAGATTCACGACCAACGAATGAAACTTCCGGAAACGCAGGTCGCCGTGCTCGAAGCCGCGAGCGCGGACGACCCCACGCCAGTCGAACAGATCGCCGAGGAGACCGGCGAGCAGGTCCAGGCGGTGGCCGGCGCCGCCTTCGAACTCGAAGAGCAGGGCTTGCTCGCCGTCACCGAACGGACCGACGCCGAACTCGTCCGTTCCCAGGAGGGCGAACAGTACGCTTTCGAGGGGCTACCCGAACACTCCCTGTGGGTCGGCGCCCTCTCCGGTGGCGCCGACGAGGAGCCGATCGAACTCGGGAAGGCCATCGGTCCAGCGGGCCTCCAGGGCGAACAGGTCGACATCGCGCTGTCGAACTTCGCCCGGAAAGGCATGGGGACCATCGACAGCGGCACGATCGCGGTCGACCCCGAGTTCGACCTCGAGTCCGACCCCGAACACGACCTCCTCGAACGCCTCGGGGGCGACGACGAGGTCGACCCCGCGGACGTGGACGAGGAGCTCGTGGCCGCGCTCGAACGCCGCGGACTCGTCGAGACCGAGGAGTCGACGGTGCGGGAGGTCGCGCTGACCGACGAGGGCGTCACCGCGATGATGGAGGGCGTCGAGGTCGCCGAGACCGTCGGTCAGGTCACGCCCGAACTGCTCACCTCCGGCGAGTGGGAGGACGTGGAGTTCGCCGAGTACAACGTCCAGGCGGACGCGGAGACGGTCCACGGCGGCAAGTCCCACGCGCTGCGGGAGATGTCCGAGCGCGTCAAGGACGTGCTCGTCGGGATGGGCTTCGAGGAGATGCAGGGCCCCCACGTCGACGCCGACTTCTACATCAACGACTGCCTGTTCATGCCCCAGGACCACCCGGCGCGCAATCACTGGGACCGGTTCGCCCTCGAGGAACCGGCACAGATCGACCGCGAGAACCTCCCGCCGGACCTGGTGGACCGGGTCGAAGCCGCCCACCGCGACGGCGTCGGCCCCGACGGCGAGGGGTATCACTCCCCCTGGGACGAGGACTTCGCACGCGCGCTCGCGCTGCGCGGGCACACGACGAACCTCTCGGTGCGCCACCTCGCCGGCCTCGCCGAGGGCGAGCTGGACCCGCCCCAGCGCTACTTCTCCATCGAGAAGGCCTACCGCAACGACACGCTCGACGCGACGCACCTGCTGGAGTTCTTCCAGATCGAGGGGTGGGTGATGGCCGAGGACCTGTCGGTGCGCGACCTCATGGGAACGTTCACCGAGTTCTACGAGCAGTTCGGCATCACCGACATCCAGTTCAAACCGCACTACAACCCCTACACGGAGCCGAGCTTCGAGCTGTTCGGCCGTCACCCCGAGACGGGCGAACTCATCGAGATCGGTAACTCCGGGATCTTCCGCCCGGAGATGCTCGAACCGCTCGGCGTCGAGGCGGACGTGATGGCCTGGGGGCTGGCCCTCGAACGCCTGTTCATGCTCGCGACCGGCGCCGAAGACATCCGCGACGTGCACGGCACGCTCGTGGACCTGGACTTCCTGCGGAACGAGGAGGTGGTGTACTGATGCCCACAGTAGAGATAGATCCCGACGAGCTCCGCGAGTTGACCGGCCGCGACGAGAAGAGCGACGACGAACTCCGCGAGGACATGTTCGCCCTCGGCCTCGAATACGAGGGCGAGACCGACGACGGCGAGTTCGAACTGGAGTTCGCCCCGGACCGGCTGGATCGGCTCTCCGTCGAGGGCGTCGCCCGCTCGCTGCGCTACCAGTACGGCGACGACCGGGGCGTCTACGTCCCGACGACCAACGACGCCGACTGGACCATCGAGGTCGATTCGGACGTGCCCGCCGAGCGCCCGTACGTCACCGGCGCCGTCGTCCGCGGGCTCGACATGGACGAGGCCGCCCTCGAATCGCTCATCCAGCTCCAGGAGAAGCTCCACGCGACGATGGGCCGCCAGCGCGCCAAGGGCGCCATCGGCGTCCACGACCTGACCATGCTGAAGGGACAGGTCGGCGCCACCGGCGGCGAGGACACCCCCGAGGAGGAGGCCGACCCCCGAACCGAGGTCGCCGCGCCGAGCGGCAAGTCCATCCAGTACACCGGCATCGGTCCCCGCGGCGACCGGTTCGTCCCCCTGGAGGAGAACCACGAGATGACGCCCCAGGAGGTGCTGATGGCCCACCACACCGCCAACAAGTTCTCCGATCTGGTCGACGACTACGAGTCGATGCCGGCCATCTACGACGACGTCGGGCTGTTCTCGTTCCCGCCGATCATCAACGGCAAACGCACCGAGGTGACCACCGACTCCCGGGACCTGTTCATCGAGATGACCGGCACCGACCAGTGGACGATCGACCACATGCTCTCGATCGTCTGCTACGCGCTGGACGCCCGCGGCGGCCGCGTCGAGGAGGTCGAGATCGCGTACGCCGACGACGCCAGCGGCGACTACGCGGGCAACACGCTCGTCCGCCCGAACTTCGACACGAAAACCAAGACCGTCGACCACGCCGACATCGAGTCGATGCTCGGCGTCGATCTGGACGGCGAGGAGGTCGTCGACCTGATGGAGCGCGCCGGCCTCGACGCCGCCGCGGAGGACTACGACGCGGAGCGCGAGGCCGAACTGCGTGAGGCCTCGGAGACGAGTAGCGCGGAGCCGTCCCCCGGCCCGCGAGAAGACGGCGGAGCCGCGAGCGCGGACGCGCTGTCCTACGAGGTGACGATCCCGCCCTACCGCGTCGACGTGCTCCACCCCGTCGACGTGATCGACGACGTGGGCCGGGCCTTCGGGTTCAACGAACTCGACCCCCGCTACCCCGACGTGTCCACCGTCGGCGGCCGCCACGAGCGCTCCAGGCTGGAGCGGGCCGCCCGCGAGACGCTCGTCGGCCTGGGCTTCGAGGACCTGCTGAACTTCCACCTCGTCAGCGAGGCGGCCAACTACGAGCGACCGAACGTCGAACGGGGAAGTGACGCCCTCGGCGGCGGCGAGCCCGCCGTCATCCAGGAACCGTACAGCGAGGACTACGAGATCGTCCGCACGTGGGCGCTGCCCTCGGTCATGCTCGTCCTCGAGAACAACACTCACCGCTCGTACCCACAGCACCTCTCGGAGGTCGGCCTCGCGATCGAGCAGGACGAGACCCAGCCGACGCTGGTCGACGAACGCCACACCGTCGCGGCCGCCGTCGCCGACCACGACGCCTCCTACGAGGACGCCAAGGCGTCCCTTCAGGCGCTATGTCGGGCCTTCGACGTCGAACTGGCCACCCCGCCGACCGACCACCCGACGTTCATCTCCGGCCGCACCGCCGACATCGTCATCGACGGCCGGAAGGTCGGTGTCATCGGTGAGATCCACCCGAAGGTGCTCGTCGAGTACGACCTGGAGGTGCCCGTGGCCGCCTTCGAGTTCGATCTGGACGCCCTGCGAAACGACTGACGGCGGATCCGCCCTTCCTTCGAGCCGCTCTCGGCGGTCTTCACCGCGGCCGACGGTCACTCCGAGCCGGCCGACCCCGACTCGTCCAGCCGCCGCTCGTACTTCGCCAGCGAACGCTCCAGGGCCGCCTCGGCGTCCATATCCAGCGCGTCGGCGGTCGCCAGCAGGGCGAAGAGGGCGTCGCCGAGTTCGTCATCGCTGACGGCCAGTTCTTCGGGGGCGGCCCCGTACTCGCTGGACCTGGCGGCGTCGGCGGCGATCTCGCCCACCTCGGCGGCCAGGTCCAGCACCCGGTAGGCCGGGTCGGCGTCCATGTCGTGCTCGTCGACGAACGCGGCGACGCGGTCCTGTACGTCCATGGAGCGGCGTTGGCCCGTCTCCGACAAAAACGGTGGCGGCGGGAGCGTCGGCTCGATCGCGGTCGGTCCGCGTCGCTACGCGGTCACTCGATCTCCAATCGGCCGCCCCCACCGCCACCCTCGTTGCCGTTCTCGTCCCATTCGAGTTCGAACTCGATACTCAGCTCACCGGGTCCGTCCGTCGGCCCCTCGCGCTCGGCTTTGACCTCGAACGTCGGGCGGGCCGGTGGCTCCATCGTCACGGACTCGGAGCCGGCCTTGAGTGTGACTGCGTCCCCGCGCTCGAGCTTCTCGGCGACGCTGTGTAGGTACGACGCGATCTCTTCCCGGGTCTGGTCGGTCTCCGATTTGAACAGCACTTCTTCGGGCATACAGAGACGGTACGTCGTCTGCACCGATAAGTGATCCTCCGCACCGGACAGTCTCGGCGAACGCCGCCGAGGCTATTTGTGCGTACCAGTCGCACTGGACCCATGGCTGCACTCGAAGTCGAGGGGCTCACCAAGGACTACGGTGAGGTCCTCGCGAACGACGACGTGACGTTCGCCGTCGAGGAGGGCGAGGTGTTCGGCTACCTCGGCCCCAACGGCGCCGGGAAGACGACGACGATCAGGACCATGATGGGCTTTCAGTCGCCTACCAGCGGCGGCGGGACCGTCCTCGGCCACGACGTGACCGACGAGGCCGACCTGATCGCCGCAAAGCGACGGATCGGCTACCTCCCGGCCAACCCCGCCTTCGACGAGGGCGTGACCGGCCGGGAGATACTGAACCTGCACGCGTCGATCAAGGGCGACGAGCGCCGCGCGGAACTGCTGGAGACGTTCGACCCGCCGATCGACCGCAAAGTGCGGGACTACTCGACGGGCAACGTCCAGAAGCTCGGGCTCGTTCAGGCGTTCATGCACGACCCCGACCTGGTAGTGATGGACGAGCCCACGGCCGGGCTCGACCCGCTCATGCAGCGGGCGTTCAACGACTTCGTCGAGGCCGAGAAGGAACGGGGGCTGACCGTCTTCCTCTCCTCGCACGTCCTCAGCGAGGTCCGTCGCGTCTGCGACCGCGTGGGCATCATCCGCCAGGGTCGCCTCGTCACGACCGAGCGGATCGAGGACCTGCTCCACCGCACCGGCAAGTTCGTCCGCGTGCGCGTCGCGGGCGAGGTGGGCGCGGCCGCCTTCGACCTCGACGGCGTCCACGACGTGTCCTGCAGCACGACCGACGGCCGGCAGGGCGACGACGCCTCGGGGGCAGACGACACCGCCGAGGCCGACGATCCCCCGGACGGCGAGACGGTGGGTCGTCCCGACGCCGTCGACCCGCGGCGGGTCGACGGCCCGGTCACCGAATGCACGTTCACGTTCACCGGCGACGTCAACGAACTGATCGCGGCGCTGGGCGAGCGGCGGGTCCTCGACCTCGATATCGAGGAGGCACCGCTCGAAGAGGTGTTCATGCGGTTCTACGGGGGAACCGATGCTTGAACTCGCCCGCTACGAGGGCCGCCACCGGATCCGCGGCGCCGCCGCTGCGACCGCCGCGCTCAGCGGGTTCGCCCTCCTGTACATCTTCGTCTACCCCACGTTCGCGGAGAGCCTCGGCGTCGACATCGACCGGCTGCTCGAAGCCTACCCCGACGCGCTCTCGAAGGCCTTCGGCGTCCAGTCGCTCGCGACGATAGAGGGGTATCTCGCCTCCGAACTGTACACGTTCGGCTGGCTGCTGATCGTCGGCATCTACTTCGCGTACGCCGGCGCGTCGCTGATCGCCGCCGACGTGGAGCGCGAGCGCATGGACATGCTCCTCTCGCTGCCGGTCTCGCGGGCGCGAGTCGTCCTCGAAGCGTTCGCGTCGCTGGCGGTCCCGCTGGTCGCGCTCTCGACGGCCGTCCCCGTCGTCGTGGTCGTCGCCACCGAGGTCGTGGGCTATCCCGTTCCCGCCGTCGACGTGGCCGCGATCCACCTCCTCTCGGTCCCGTATCTCACGACCTGTGCGGGGATCGGTCTCGTCGCCTCCGTGGTCTTCGACCGCGCGGGCATCGCACAACGGGCCGCCGCCGGCGTCCTCGTCGGGCTCTTCTTCGCCGAGTCGCTCGTCACTGACACCGACTTCGAGGCGGTGGGCGTCGTCTCTCCCACGCGGTACCTCGACCCCAACGCCGTCCTCCGGGAGAGCGAGTACGCCCTCGGCGACGCCGCGGTCCTCGTCGTCGCGACGCTGGCGCTCGTCGCCGTGGCCGTCGCGATATTCCGGCGGAAGGACATCGAGTAGCAGTCCTCGATCAGGTCGCGACGGGGGCCGATCGGCGGCCTCCGCGCGCTCGGCGATCAGTTCAGGTCGGCGCCCACGGCGGCCTCGACGGAGTCGAAGCCGTCGCGCTCCAGCAGGTCGAGCAGGCCGAGATTGATCTCGCGGGCGATGGCGGGACCGCGGTAGAGGAACGCGGTGTACAGCTGCACGAGCGAGGCGCCGGCGCGGATCTTCCGGTAGGCGTCTTCGGCGGTGGCGACGCCGCCGACGCCGATCACCGGCACGTCGACGCGTTCGGCGACGAAGCGAGTCATCTCCGTGGCCCGCGCCTCGATCGGTGCGCCCGAGAGCCCGCCCGTCTCGACGCGGTTGGGGCTCTCCAGGGTGTCGGGCCGCTCCGTCGAGGTGTTGGTCGCGACCACGCCGTCGAGTCCGAGCTCGGTGACCAGATCGAGCGTGTCCGCGACCGCGGGCTCGGGGAGATCCGGCGAGAGCTTGATCAACAGCGGCGCGGCGCCGGCGTCCTGCAGTTCCGTGAGGATCGCCGTCATCGCCTCGCGGTTCTGTAGCTCCTCGAAGCCCTGGGAGTTCGGACAGGAGACGTTGACGACGAAGAAATCGCCGCCCGCGGCCACTTCCTCATAGGTGGCGAGGTAGTCCGCGGGCGCGCCCGCGGTGTCGACGTGCTCGGACTTGGCGATGTTGACGCCCACCGGAACCGGCGCGTCGAGAGCAGCGAGGCGCTCGCCGACGGCCGCGGCGCCGTCGTTGTTGAGGCCCATGCGGTTGATGACGGCGTCGTCGGCGCGCAAGCGGAACATGCGCGGACGCCGGTTGCCCGACTGGGGGACGGCGGTGACGCCGCCGACCTCGACGAAGCCGAAGCCCAGCGCGGCCAGCCCGCGGACTGCCTCGGCGTTCTTGTCGAAGCCCGCGGCCACGCCGACGGGGTTGGGGAACGTCCCCTCGAGCGCGTCGACGCGCAGTCGCGGGTCGTCGACGGCGTAGTGCCGGGCGAGCGCGCGGTCGACCGGGGCGTGGCCGGCGAGGCCGACGACGCCGTGGCCGAGGCCGTGTGCGGTCTCGGCGGGGAGCGAGAACAACAGTGGTTTGGCGATATCGTACGCGTTCATGGGGTGAATTCGCCCCTGGTCGGGGCGGGACCGGCCCGGGCGCTAGAACTCGTGTTCCACGTCGTCCGGGTCGGCCTTCTGAATGATGATCTTGTTGTCGCGGACCCGGACGAACACCTCGTCGCCGATCTCCATGCCGGCGACGGCCAGCTCGTCCTCGTGGATGTTGATGTGGACGTTGTGGTACTCGCCGTCCTCGTCTTTGGCGCCACTCGGGCTGAGCTTCTTCTTTCGCACCATCGCGCTATCCTATTCGGCCCTTCGCCGCAGGATACACTTAAGTCTACCGTGCGCGCCCGCGTGGTCGACCGCGATCGCTCCCCGACGCCGGCCCCGACCGTGCGCGTGAGTTTTATTCCGCCCGCGAGCGACGGAAATCTGGGGAAAATCGCCCGTCGTCGAACGGCCGAACGGCCGCTCTTATAAACGAATCGCCAGCACGCGCCCCGATCGGGGGGTATATTTATAATGAATCATGTGCTGGGTTGGCATGGAGCGGTCGAATCCATGGCACCCGACAGCGACAAGCGCAACTTCGCGCTCAGGACGGAGAACGGCGAGGAAGACAGCGTCTTCTCGGGGAGCACCCCCCGACAGGCGGCACTGAAGGCGGCGCGGCGGCTCGAGCCGGCCGGGAGCGAAGCGGCGGCCGAGCGGGAGTCGATCCGCCTGCGCGAGAAGGGCACGCACAAGGTCCACATCTACGAGGGGTGGTCCTGGAAGGAGTCGCCACCGGACGTCGACATGAACGAGTGGGACGCCGAGGACCCCTCTGACGTGTGGATGAACCAGGTCGACGAGATCACGAAGGCGAACGTGTCGAAACAGGGCGTCGAGCACCTCGACGACATTTGAGCCGGCCGCGAACAGTTCTCTCCGAGTACCCTCCGGCGCCCGATCCCGTCCAAGCCGCGGGTCCGCCACCCGCGTGTCGCCGGTCGTGCGTGAACTACATACGGTAGCCGCCTCGACTCACGGACGCGTGGCTCCCACTCGGCCACACCGAGCGCGCGACGCGCGGGATGACTGGCCGCCCTCCTGCCACGCGACATTCGAACCGACCAGTCGCGCGCATCGCCGTCGCCGAGCTGCGTGAACGTGGTCGTTCACCGCCGACTGCTCGTGTGGTCACCTCCCATGAAATCGCATGACGTGGCGGGTACCGATTCGACGGCCTTAAGTGAATCACCCCCATCGGAATAGATACGAAGCGGCGCGGGGCACACGCCCTCGCCGGGCCGCGGGATGCGCCCGTCGGTCGGCCGGGTCGTCCGGTCGACTGCCGACGCCCATCCCGCCCCCGTCGTGCGGTTTCGACGGGATTCGATCCGACGCCCTTAAGTGTAACAGGGCACTCGGATGGATTGCAAGCGCGGCCCGGTCGGGGCCGACGAAACCCGGCCGTCCGGACCACGGTGATGTCGAAGGGGTTATGTACCCTCCTCGGCCTACACCTAGGTCCGAAGGAAATGAGGATTCCACCCCTGCGGTCCGCCGTACAGATGGGATCTGATGTTAGCCCTGGTAGTTCGGTGACACTCGGTCTGTGACTGCGTGTCGCCGGATGCTAGATGACGATAGCGATCGAGATCACACTCATACCGAGTGTGTTCCCGCCTAACCCCCCTGCTCTGCAGGGGACATTCCGGTTGATCCTGCCGGAGGCCATTGCTATCGGAGTCCGATTTAGCCATGCTAGTC
>Ga0207733_100043_pt1 | contig 141805 bp, 163 predicted proteins | sample A23P3SouthBayCA_FD_187735 | JGI IMG/M metagenome (GOLD analysis project Ga0207733, IMG submission 187735) | Aerobic enrichment media microbial communities from Eden Landing Ponds, California, USA - A23 P3 (SPAdes) | ecosystem: Environmental > Aquatic > Marine > Unclassified | place: Emeryville... | reverse complement strand
CCCCGCCGATGGCGGCGGGCAACTGGGTTCCAAACGTCGTCCGGGCCGCCGGCGGCCAGTCGCCGTTCGTCGCGGCCGGCGAGCGGTCCCGGGAGGTGGGTCGGGAGGCCGTCGAGGAGGCGGCGCCCGATCACGTCGTCCTGCACGTCTGCGGCGCGGGCCGCGCCGTCGATCCGGCGTCGATCACCGAGCGGGGCTGGGACCTGCCTGCAATCGCCCGCGGCAACGTCCACGTCGCCCGCGACGACCACTTCAATCAGCCGAGTCCGTCGCTCGTCGACGGGATCGAGTGGCTGGCGGCCCGCCTCCACCCGGCGGCCTACGAGAGCGTCTCCGCGGAGTCGTCGCGGGGCGCGTAGTCGAGGGCGCGCCGGGTCTTCGTCAGCGAGAGGTAGTGCTCGCGGTTCGCCGACGTGAGCGGGACGTTCAGCGGGTTCTCCGGGAGGTCGGCCGCGACGGCGCGGCGCATTCCGTGGCGGCAGTCCCGCGGACTGAGCCACATCGCCCGGGCGTACTGGGCGTGGTCCTCGCCCTCGTCCTGTTCGGCGCGGAGTTCGTCGGCCGAGAGGAGCCACCCGATGCGGAGGTTCACGACGTCGAGGTCGTAGCGGTCTGCGTAGTGGGTGCCAAGCGCCTCGCCCGCCACCTTCGAGACGGCGTAGTAGGAGTCCGGGCGCGGCGGTTCGTCGGGCGCGACGGCGCGCGGCTTTTCGAGGACGGACTCGGGTCTGGCTGGGTCGGAGACGTTGTAGTACTGGTGGACGTGGTTCGTGCTGGCGAAGACGACGCGGTCGAGGCCGTGTTCGACGGCGGCCTCGTAGACGCTGTACGTGCCGTCGACGTTCGGCCCGAGGACGCCGTCCCACTCGGCGTCGGGCGAGGGGTTGCCCGCCAGATGGATGACGGCGTCGTGCCCGGCGAGGGCGTCCGCGACGGCCGCCCGGTCTTCGACTTCGAGCACGATGCTGTCGAGGTCCCGTTCGCGGTGCGTGATGGGCGTGACATCGTGGTCGGTGTCCTCGAAGGCCGCGAGCGTCGTCCGGCCGACGCTCCCCGCGGCGCCGGTGACTGCGATGCGTGCCATACCCAGCCCCCGCGGGGCGAGCACAAAACTGCGGCGGTCAGTCGCTTGGCTCCGGGGCGCTCTCGCGGGCCGGGATGGGGCCCTTGCGATGTGAGAGGAGGAAGATCAGGGTCGCCACGAGGACGAGCGCCGACGCGACCCAGAAGGCCCAGAGCCACGACACCACGTCCCGAACCCACCCGATGGCGACGGGGCCGGCCACCTGACCGAACTTCCAGGAGATCGACCGCAGCGACATGCTACTGGCCACGGAGTCGAAGGCCTCGCCCTCCTCGACGAAGAGCGCCATGCTGGCGGGAAGCCGGAGGCTATCGGCGACGCCGAGGATGCCGAAGGAGACGAACATCGCCGCGAACGCGCCCGAGACGGTCAGTCCCCGGCCGAAGGCCCGTATCGAGACGTCGCCGACGGCGGCGTTCACCGGTCCCGCCATCGGAATGAGTGCGACCCCGACCGCGTAGAGGAGTGCGCCGGCCACGACGAAGCGGTAGCGGGCGCCCACGCGGTCGGTCACGTCGCCGACGTAGCCCTGCAGGAGCGACTTCGTGAGTTTCCCGCCCGCGAGGATGCCGCCGATGGCGAAGGCGTTGATGCCGAACTCCTTGCGGGCGTAGATGGGGAGGAAGATGATGACCGCCATCTTGCCGACGCTGAACGCGACCCGGAAGAAGACGAGCGAGCGGACCATCCGCTGGGCCATGAGGGCGCGGATGGTTTCGAGGTGGGTCGCGTCCTCGGGGTCCTTCTGGCCCCCGGGGTTCGAGCGCAGGAACCCCAACACGAGGACGAACGCCGCCGCGGTGATGCCCGCGAGGACGACGTAAGTGAACGAGAAGCCGTAGGCGTGGAGGAGATAGCCCCCCAGCACGTCGCCCGCGAGGCTGGAGAACGCGCCCACCTGATTGTAGGTGCCGAGCCACCGCCCCCGCGCGTCCTGTGGGCTGATCTCCCCGACGACGGCGGACCCGGTCACCCAGAGGACGCTGGCCGCGAGGCCCTGCACGATCCGGATGAGGACGATGTGGGCGGGGATCGCCACCAGGAGGAAGCCAAAGAAGACGACGACGTTCAGCGCGAGGCCGGCGAGCAGGTAGCGCTTGGCGTTGCCCGTGTCCACCGCCCGGCCGAGCGGGAGGACGATGAGCAACTGGACGAGCGCAAAGCCCGTCCCGAAGAGGCCCTCGACGACGCCCGAGGTGTTGAACAGGTCCGCGTACAGCGCCAGCGCGATGAGGATCGTGGAGTAGGCCTGACTCCGGGCGAAGGCCGTGCCCGCCAGCGCGAGGAACTCGCGATCGCGGAAGAGCGCGAGGTTGCTCACTGGCGCGCCGTTACCCGAGGCCGCCCTTGAGCGCCCCGATTCCGGACGTGGTTTCCGGGGCTTACAGTTCGATGCGCTCGACCAACTGATCGCCCTCGCCGCCGGTGTTGAGCGCGACGATCGAGACGTGTTCCTCGAGCCCGGAGTCCCGGAGTTTCGCCTTCAGGAGGTTGTCGACCTGATACACGCCGGCGGCGTTGCGCATCTCGATCTCGACGCGGACCGGCACGCCGTCGCCGGGGTGGAGGCTCACGCGATCGATGGCCTGACTGGAGATGGTGTTGATGCCGCGGCTCCCCTCCTCGTAGGGGATGCGCGAGCGGCCCCGTTCCATGTCGAGACCGTCCGCGATGCGGATGACGCCCGCCTCACCCGTGAGCGGGTCCTCGGCGGTGTGGTGACAGAGGATCGCGTGCAGGACTTCGGCACGCATCCGGACGGCGTCGACGGTCCCGTAGAACTCCGGGAGGATCCGGTCGAGGACGTCCGAGGCCAGCGGGATCGACCAGTAGGCGTGGTCGTCACGGTGGACGACGTGGCCGATGTCGTGGAGCGTCGCCGCCAGCGCGACGACGACGGCCTCGTCGGCTTCGTCGAGGCCCTGCTGGCCGGCGTGGAACTCGACGCCACCCGCCTTGAGCAGGTCGTAGAGACAGAGCGCGCGATTGCGGACGATCTCGACGTGCTTGGCGCCGTGGTCGTTGTAGCCGAGGCGGTCCACGGGGTTGACGTTCTGGGCCTCGAGGTACGCCTGCACCTCGGGATCCTCGTCGAGGAACGCCAGCACGTCGTTGAGTCGCTCGGCGGGGAAGGCGTGGTCGTCGTCGGGGACGTACACTCTGTCGCCGGCGCCGCCGTCGCCGGGGTGGGAGTCGCTCATGCTCCGACGGAGGGGCGGTGCGTGGAAAAAAGCCTCGCCCGCTTAGACGTCGGCCGCGGCCGCGATGACCTCCTCGTAGTCGGGTTCGACGCCGGGGTCGTCGCTGACCCACGCGTACTGGACGACGCCGTCCGCGTCGAGGACGAAGATCGAGCGCTTCGCGACGCCGTAGTAGCCCATGTCGGCGAAGTCCATCTCGACGTCGTAGGCGTCGATGATCTCCTTGTTCGAGTCGCTGACGATGGAGAAGGAGATGCCCTCCACGTCGCGGAACTCGTTGAGCGCGAACGGCGTGTCGACGCTGACGCCGTAGATTGTCGCGCCCGCGTCGTCGAGGTCGTCGAGGTGGCTCTCCCACGTGTTCATCTCGGACGTGCAGACGCCCGTGAACGCGCCGGGGAAGAACGCCAGCACGACGGGCGCCTCGTCGAGGTGCTCGGAGAGCGTGAACGGGGAGACCTCGCCGTCGTCGTGTGCGAGCGGTGCCGTGAAGTCGGGTGCGGGGTCGTCGACGTCTACCATCGTGTGTATCGTACGCGGGTCCGTCTCAAAGTCGTTACGTTCGATCCCGGTCCGAGGCCGGTCGTCCGCCCGCGACGCGCACGTTCTCGGCTCCGCGTCCCGGCCGACCAAAAGAGGCAAAAGGCCTATAACTAACACCGGGCTACGAACGCGTAGAGATGGGACCTGACCTACCACTGTTCATCGGCGGTCTGGGGACGCCGGAGATCGTACTGGTGCTGTTGATCGCAGTGTTGCTGTTCGGCGCGAACAAGATTCCCAAGCTCGCGCGCTCGACCGGGCAAGCCCTCGGTGAGTTCCAGCGCGGCCGCGAAGAGATCGAACAGGAACTGGAAGAAGTGCGAGAAGGGGCCTCGGAGACGGTGAACGAAGCGACCGAAGAGGTCAGCGAGACCGTCGAGGAGACGACGAGTACCGACTCGTCCTCGACCTCGTCCTCGACCTCGTCGCAAGAGTAACTGTTTTTCGGGCGTCCCGCGTCGCTGTGACCGGGGCGTGTGGCCTAGCGGACAGGGCGAGAGGTTCCTAACCTCTCGATCGCGGGTTCGAATCCCGCCACGCCCGTGCAGCGAACGCAGTGAGCGAACCGGCATGGCGGATTCGAACCCCGGGAGTCGCAGCGGCCGAGCGAAGCGAGGCCGACCGTCTCCCTTCGGTTCGAATCCCGCCACGCCCTCCCCTCCTCGCGCCCGTGGGACCTCGCGACTGGGTGCCGTTCGCTCAGTCTCGCTACGGCCGCTTGCTCCGACGTCGCTGATCCCCGATTCCGCGCCAGCTCATCCTGTCGCCATCAGTACACGGGCCACCGACGTCCTGCACTATCGCCCGGTATGTGACACAGTAGTTTCAAGTATGTCGGAGGTAAATTCGGTGCATCTGATACATGGTGAGTGAAAGCCAGCACGCCGAACCGAGTGAGAGCGAACTGCGTCGTCGGCTCCCCGCGATCGACCTGATCGAGGACGACGACATCCGACACCGAACACTCCAGGCGACGGCGACCGCCCCGGACTACTTCTGGGAGGTCCCGGCGTCGACGAGCGGCTTCCATCATCCGATCTGTCGAGAGGAGCGCGGCCTCTGGGCCCACACGTTGATGGTCAGCACCGCGGTGGAGCGACTCGTCGACTCCTACGAGGCGCGCTTCGAAGTCGATCCAGACCACGCCCGGGCGGGAGCCATTCTCCACGACCAGCGGAAGAACGGCCACCCCGAGAATCCAAGCGACACGTCGGTCTCGGACCACGACATCCGAATGTCCGAGGTCGTGCGAGAACACGGGCTTCCGGACGCTGTTGCCGAGGCAGTTGCCGAACACATGGGCGCGTGGTACGACGGTCCCGAACCGTCGTCGCCGCTCTCGGAACTCCTCCACAACGCCGACATGCTGGCATCGACGGCCAACGCGACGCTGGCCGTCCCGGGCCCGATTCCCGACGAGCTAGATGGCCGCGGTCTGGAGGCGGCCGACCTGTAGAATCGGCCTCCAACCGAGTGCTGCGACCGGCTTTTCGAGGCGCACGGCTCAGACCGTCTGCTCAGTAGCGGCGGGCAGACTCGAATCGACGGATCTCAAATCACGTCGTCGGGGTCGTGCAACGCTCGCATCCGCTCGGCCTCGGCGGCGTACTGTTCCCGGAGCGTCTCGTCGTCGACACGTCCGAGGTTGTCCGGGTCGACCGCGACGGCGGCGGTCGTGTCGCGCACGTCGTCGAAGGACGTGAGGGCGCGCTCCTTCCGGAAGTAGCGGTCGCCCGCCGGCGTCGCGTAGGTGAGGATGATCATGTTCTGCTCGTCGTCGGAGTAGGTCCGTTCGACCAGCCAGACGCGCACGTCGTCCGAATCGACCATACCAGACCTCCGTCGGCCCGGGTCAAGAAACTGCGGGCGACGAGACGAGGTGTGAAAGGGCGAAACAGTCTCTCTGACCAATACATCGGTTGATTTCAGCGGGTAGAGGGCCGCAAGGCTTTTTGGGCGCACACGGGAGTAACAGCCGATGGCTACCGATCAGGCCGACAGCGGCGATCCGGAGGTTCCCGGGGAAACCTCCGAGGACGCCGCTGCGGGGGGCGAGCGGCCCGCGTCGGTGGGGGCGTACACGTGGGCCGACTTCATGGACGACCACGGGCACGGAGACGAGGTGGACGCGCTCTACCGGAGCCCGGACATCGAACCGGGGGACGGCGTTCCGGCGGGGGCAGACTGGGAGAACGTCGACTTCGACCCCGAGTCGGTCCTGGGCTTCCACCCCGACGAGGTGCCGGGGCGAATCGGCGTGGCGGCGTCGGTCGGGAAGGGACTGTGGGACGCCTTCCTCGACTACGCCGACCCCGAGACCACCCCGGTCGTGAAAGACGAGTGGACGTGGGAGCACTTCAAGTTCGACTACTACTACTACGAGGACGACGCGAGCAGGCCGACCGCCGACGGCGAGGTGGTCCCCTTCGACCCCACCGACTACCTCGACTTCCACCCCGACGACGCCCCGGGGGTGCTCTCGAACGCGGAGTCGATCGCCAGCGAACTCGACGAGATCGTCGACCGGCGGACCGTGGACGTGAGCGAGGACCTCGACGAGGACGACTTTTTCTCGACGGCCGACGGCGAGACGACGATCACGAACCGCTACGACCTCGAGAAGGCCGTCGCGATGCCGAAGAAGGAGCACTTCCGGGAACTCGAGCGCTACTGGACGAACAAGCCCTACGCGTTCGTCGTCCTGTTTCACTCCGACAAGGAAAACGAGACGAAGTACTACCTCGTCGAACCGTACCGGACGCCGATCGAGACGGACCTGCGGGAGTTCCTCATCGAGAAGCTTCGATCGGCGATCAAGTACGCGAGCGACGAGGTGGTCGTCGAGGGCGACGAGTCCGAGCGGCGCGACGTGATCGAACGGGAGACCCGACGCCTCCTCGAACGGTACGACCTCTACGAGGGACCCGTCCGCGGCGACCAGAGCTTCGTGGATCGGCTGCTGGCCGCCATCGGGCGGGGCGACGACGAGGACGCGGAGGAGACCGGCATCGAGGGGCTGAGCGCCCGTCCTGAGCCCGCACTCGTCGAGGAGGACGCCGACACCCTCACGCAGTATCAGGTGGAGAAGCTGCTCTACCTGCTGAAGCGGGACTTCATCGGCTACGAGCGCATCGACGGCATCAAGCACGACATCAACGTCGAGGACATCTCCTGTGACGGCTACAACTCCCCGGTGTTCGTCTACCACACCGACTACGAACAGCTAATCACGAACGTCACCCACGGCGAGAAGCGCCTCGACGACTTCGTCGTCAAGTTGGCCCAGCGCTCCGGGAAGGGCATCAGCAAGCGCCAGCCGCAGGTCGACGCGACGCTCCCGGACGGCTCCCGCGCCCAGTTGACCCTCGGCCGGGAGGTGTCCGACCACGGCACGAACTACACCATCCGCCAGTTCAAGGACGTGCCGTTCACGCCCATCGACCTCATCAACTGGAAGACGTTCTCGCTGGAGGAGATGGCGTTCCTCTGGCTCTGCATCGAGAACAACAAGTCGCTCATCTTCGCCGGCGGCACGGCCTCGGGGAAGACGACGAGCCTGAACGCCGTCTCGCTGTTCATCCCCTCGAACACCAAGATCGTCTCCATCGAGGACACCCGCGAGGTCGAGTTGCCACAGCGCAACTGGATCGCCTCCGTCACGCGGCCCTCCTTCGGCGACGAGGACGCGGGCGACGTGGACGAGTTCGACCTGCTGGAGGCCGCGCTCCGCCAGCGGCCCGACTACATCGTGATGGGCGAGGTCCGGGGCGAGGAGGGGCGGACGCTGTTTCAGGTCATGTCCACGGGCCACACGACGTACACGACGTTCCACGCGGACTCGGTGGGCGAGGTGCTCAAGCGGTTCACCACCGACCCGATCAACGTCTCGAAGACGCTGTTCACCGCGCTCGATCTGGTCTCGATCCAGCGCCAGACCCGCGTCGGGGGCAACAAGGTGCGCCGGAACAGCGTGCTCACGGAGATCAACCACTACGACGCCGAGAACGACGAGATCAACGTGCAGGACGTGTTCGAGTGGCAGCCCGAGCGCGACGAGTTCCAGCAACAGCCCGCGTCGAACACCCTCGACGAGATCATGTTCGACCGGGGCTGGTCGCGGGCGGATCTCGACGCAGAACTGTTCAAGCGGCAGGTCGCGCTGGCCTACCTCATCGAGGAGGGGCTCAACGACTACGCGCAGGTGGCCGCGACGGTGCAGGCGTTCATCAACGACCCCGAGACGATCCTCACCCTCATCGCGAACGATAGCTTGGCGGAGAGCCTCGAAGACCTCCGGGGCATGGAGAGCGTCCTGATCGACGTCGACCCGGAGAAGGAGGCGATGGTGCCCCGGCCCGACCCCACCGCGGACGTACAGGAGGAGGTCGACGCGGTGCTGGCGGAGGCCGAGGAGGGCCTGCTCGACGAGTACCGGGGCGAGGACGCCGATCTGGCCGACGCGGTGAGCGGCGCCGCGTCCGACGAGGACGTGGTGGTCGACGAGTCGCTGGGGGACGACGAACTGCCGCCCGGCGACGACTCCGACACGCCGGCGCTGGGTCCCGGCGAGGACGAGCCGGCATTCGGTGACGACGACGGCTTCGGCGACGACGACGGCTTCGGCGACGACGAAGACGAGGCCGACGAGTTCGGGATGTTCGAGGGCGTCGAGTTCGAGGCCGACGAGGACGACGAGGACGAGCTATGAGCCACGGGTCGGACGCCGGCTTCGGCGGCGGGACCGACCGCGTCGCCGACGCGTTCTACCCGGTCTACGACGCCGTGTTCGGCGACGACAGCGACTTCGCCGCCGACGTGGACCAGAAGCTGGCGCAGGCGCGGATCTCCGACACGGCGGAACTCTACCTCTCGAAGGCGCTCGCGCTGGGCCTCCTCATCGGCGGCGTCCTCTGGGCGCTCGGGGTGTTCCTCGGCTACGTCCTCTTCGCGACCGGCGTGATCGGCGACGTGTCGATCGGGCTGCCCCTCCAGAACGAGGCGCTCATCGACCTCATCGCCGCCGCGAAGGTGCCCGCGCTCGTGTTCATCACCGGCCTCGTGCTGGGGTCGGTCGGCTTCCTCGCAGGCTTTGGAACGATGGTGATGATCCCCTACTCGAAGGCGTCGGGCCGCAAGCGGGAGATCAACATGCTCCTCCCCGACGCGGTCTCGTTCATGTACGCGCTGTCGGTCGGGGGACTGAACCAACTGGAGATCCTGGAGGCGATGGCGCGGGCCGACGACACCTACGGGGAGGTGTCCCAGGAGTTTCGCACCATCGTCCAGGAGACCGAGTACTTCGACACCGACTACCGGACGGCGATCAGGAATCAGGCGCTGGAGACGCCCAGCGACGAACTGTCGCAGTTCCTCACGGACATGCTCTCCATCGTCAACAGCGGCGGGGACATGACCGACTTCCTCTACGACAAGAAGGAAAAGCACATGCGGACCGCCCAGCAGGAGCAGGAGCGCTCGCTGGAGACGCTGGAGCTGTTCGGCGAGATGTATATGACCCTCTCCTTGTTCCCGCTGTTGCTCATCATCATCCTCGTCATCATGAGCATGCTGGGGCAGGCCGACCAGATGCTGCTCTACGGCACCGTCTACGCGCTCATCCCGCTGACCGGCGGGGGCTTTCTGGTGATGATCTCGACGGTGAAGCAGGACGAACCCGGCGACGGCTACCTCGACCCCGACGAGGGCACCTCCGAGTCGGCGGGGGACACCGGTCTGCTTGGGCTGGGCCTCGTGAATCGCTTCGTCGGCGACTACTCGGTGTTCACGCGCGTTCGGCGCCGCGAGGGGACCTACGAGGTCGGCCAGATCCTCCGGGCGCCCCACATCTTCTTGCGGGACCATCCGCTGTTCACGCTGGCGCTGACGGTGCCGCTGGCGCTGGTGCTGGTCGTCGGCGCGGCCGCCACCGGGACCGCGCCCACCTCGTGGCCGGGGATGGTCGAGCAGCCGGTCTGGAGCACGTTCGTCTACGCCTACGTTCCCATCTACGTCGTCGGCCTGCCGCTGGCGGTGTTCCGGCAGTGGAACCTCCGGTCGCGGCGCCGCGTCATCGCGAACCTCTCGGACAACCTCCGGAAGCTCTCCAGCGCCAACGACACCGGGCTGACGCTCTTAGAGTCGATCCGGACAGTCGCGGATACCACCTCGGGCAAACTCGGCGAGGAGTTCGAGATCATGTACGCCAAAGTCGAGTACGGGATGAGCCTCCGCGAGGCGCTGGTGGAGTTCAACAACAAGTACCACATCCCGCGGCTGGCGCGGACGGTGAAGCTCATCAGCAAGGCCCAGGAGGCCTCCAGCCAGATTACGGCGGTGCTGACGACCGCCGCGCAGGCCAGCGAGACGCAGGACGACGTGGAGCGCGAGCGGAAGTCCCGCACGCGGATGCAGGTCGTCATCATCCTGATGACGTACTTCACGCTGCTGGCGGTGATGGCGATCCTCAAGACGCAGTTCCTCGACGTGATGGCGGGGCTCTCCTCGCAGAGCAGCAGCGGAGGCGGGGGCGGCGCGGGCGCGGCGTCGCTGAGCAGCGGCATCGACACGAACCTTCTCTCCCTGCTCTTCTTCCACGCGGTCACGATTCAGGCCGTCCTCTCGGGGTTCATCAGCGGCTACATCCGCGACGCGGACGTGCTGAGCGGCGTGAAGTTCGTGGTCATCCTCTCGACCGTCGCGCTGGCGACGTGGATGGTGGTGGGATAGATGCCGGGGGCCGACCGCGGGCAGACGACGATGGACTACGCCATCGGGGCGAGCCTGTTCCTGCTCGTCCTCGTCGGCGTGTTCATGTTCCTGCCCTCGGTCTTCGCACCGTTCTCCGCGGACGGGGGCGCGTCGCTCGTCGTCGCCGACCGGACGGCGAGCAAACTCGCCGGCGAGACGCTGACCGCCGCGACGACAGAGCCCACCGTCCTCGCGGCCGGGTGCACGACGGCGTTCTTCGACGCGGACGGCGCCGCGCCCGCCGACTGCAACTACGACGCTGACGCCGCCGACCTGCCCGCGGCGCTGGGCTTCGACGACCGACGGCGACAGGTGAACGTGACAATCACGTCCGGCGGGGGCGTCCGGACGGTGAACGGAACCGACCTGCGGGCCGGGCCGCGCGTGCCGCCGTCGGCCGACGTGGTGAGCGCGTCCCGCGTTGTCCTGCTGGACGGCGAACAGAGCCAACTCCGCGTGAGGGTGTGGTGAGATGCGCGGACAGGCCCACACCCTCGAAGCGTTCGTCGCCGCCCTGCTCGTGCTCGGGGGCGTCGTGTTCGCGCTGCAGGCGACGGCGGTGACGCCGCTGTCGGCCAGCACGTCGAACCAGCACATCGAGAACCAGCAGCGGGCGCAGGCGGCGGACCTGCTGACGGCGTCGGCCGCGAACGACACCCTCCGCGGCGGCGTCTACGAGGCGTGGAACGCCACCTACACGAACGACGCGTTCCCGGACGGCTTCGCGTTCGGCGAGGGGCTGAGCCGGACGTTCGGCGACTCGCGGATCGCCTTCAACGTCTGGGTGACGACCGAGAACGGGAACCGCGCGACCCTCGTCGAGCAGGGCGCGCCGACGGACAACGCCGTCACCACGTCCCGACCGGTCGTGTTGCTCGACGACACGCCGGCCCCGGGCGGCAACGCCTCCACGTGGGGCGCCGACCACGGCGTTCCCGACGAGTCCCCGGCGACGGAGCTGTACGCGGTTACGGAGGTGCACATCACCGTATGGCGGATCTGAGCGGCGACCGCGGGCGGGGACAGATGCTCCTCGTCGGCGGACTGGCGGTCGCGGTGAGCATCGTGGTGCTCGTCCTGCTGTTGAACGCGGCCATCTACACGCAGAACGTCGCGACCCGCGGGAGCGGTGTCGAGGGAGACGACGCGCTCGAACACCGGACCGTGATGGTCGAGGCCGCGGGCGACCTCCTCGACGCGGAGAACGAGCGCGACTACGCCGCTCGCGGACCGCTGGCGGCGAACGTCACGCGGGCCGTCACCAACGCGAGTTCGGGCCTCCGGAGCCAGTGGGTCGGGTCTGTCACCGCCGCCTCGCTCGACGGCCTGACCCTCCACAACGGGACGCGGATCGTGCAGGACGGGAGCCGGAACCTCACCGACGCCGCGGGGACCGCGACGTGGACGGTCGCGACGAACGCGACGGGGATCCGCGAGTTCACGATCACCCCCGACCGGATCGACGGCACCACGGTCGACCCGGTGTCGGCGAACGGGAGCACGCGGATCAACGTCACCGGGTCGAACGGGACCTGGCGCCTGCACGTCTACGACGACGGCGGGCCGACGCTGGCGGTGAAAAACGCGAGCGAGGCGAGTCCGACCACCGTCTGTCCGGCCTTCGATACGGGCGCCCGGGTCGACCTGATCGAGGGCACGGTGAACGGGACGGCCTGCGCGGGCCTCGACTTCGCGAAGGGACTCTCGCCGGAGGGGCCGTGGGACGTGTCGATCGTCCGTGGCAACCACACGGCCGGCACCTACGCGCTCACGGCGAACACGACGGCGATCAGCCCGAACCTCGACGGCCCGGGGTCCGGGTCCTCGCCGCGGTGGGAGCCGCGGGTGTACAGCGCCGCGCTGGACCTCTCCTACCGCACGCCGGAACTGCGCTACGAGTCCCGCGTCCGAGTGATCCCGGGTGAGGACGATGAATGACCGCGCCGTCTCGACGGCGGTGACGTGGGCGCTGACGATGCTGATCACCACGCTCCTCCTGACCGGACTGCTCGCCGCGACCGGCGGACAGATCGAGTCGCGGACGGAGTCGGTCACCCGCGCCGAACTGGAGGTGATCGGCCAGCGGGTCGTCACCGACCTCTCGACGGCCGACCGCCTCGCGGCCACCGACCCCCAGTCGGTCTCCGTCCGGACGCGCCTCCCACCCGACGTGGCGGCCGGCAATTACCGCATCGCGGTCGAGGCGACCGACGCGGAGACGGCGGTCGTCGTCAGGAGTGGCGACACCGCCGTTCGGGTCCCGATGGCGAACCGGACGGCCGTGGCAAACGCCTCCGTGCCGGGCGGAAACGTCCGGATCACCCTCGACGGCGGCGCGCTGGAGGTGTCGGCAGCATGACCCGCGGTCAGAGTGAGACGCTGGGCTACGTGCTCGTGTTCTCGCTCATCATGCTGACGGTCGGGACCGTCTACGTCGCCGGCTTCGAATCCATCGACGACGCCCAGCAGGACGCGCAGGTCGACAACATGGGGCGGGCGTTCGACGTGCTGGCGGACAACGTCCGCGACAATCACCGGTACGGGGCGCCGCGGCGCGCGACTGAGATCAAACTCGGCGACGGGTCGCTCGGCTTCCGGACCGTCCCCGCGGTCAGGTTCGAGGTGACGGAACCCGGGACGACGCGGAACGCCACGTTCCCCGGTCCCAACGCGACCGTGGACGCGCTGACCTACCGCTCGGGCGACGCCGAGGTGGTGTACAGCGGCGGGGCCGTCATCCGCGCTCGGGGCGACCGGGCGACGATGGCGTCGCCGCCGCGCTGGGTCGCCGACGAGACCGAGACGGTGGTGCCCATCGTGCTCACGAACGCGGGGCAGCCCGACCGGTCGCTGGGCGGCCCGAACACGCTCCTCGTGCGGTCCCGAGTGCAGTCCCGGACCGTCTCCGCCTTCGCGCCGCGCACCGCCGATCACGTCACGGTGAACGTCACGGTCACGTCGGCGTACGCGGAGGCGTGGAGCCGCTACTTCGAGTCCGAGGGGTTCGAGAACGTGACCGACGAGACGGCGGCGGGCGGCGTGACCTACCAGTTCGAGACGGCGCGGTTCGCGGTCGTCGAGACCCAGATCGCCGTGACGATGCAGCCCTAGGCCTCGGTGACGGCGACGGTCGTCGTCGAGACGTGGAGGTACGTGACCCGGGTCGCGCCGGCGCTGAGGGTGAGGTCGGTCGTCCGGACCGCCTCCCCGCCGAAGGTGAAGGTGTTCGAGGGGTTGCCCCGGACCGACAGGGACTCACAGACGACCGCCCCCTCGAAGCTCCCGCTCCCGCGGACCTCACAGGAGGACTCGGGGGCGTACAGGAGGCCCGCGTAGTCGGCGTTGCCCTTCAGTTCGACGTGGCCGTCGGAGTGGACGAGCGTCTGGAACTCCCCGGAGTCGCCGTCCACGTCGTTGGCTGCCTTCTTCACGGTGAAGTCGTCGCGGACGTAGGCGGTGACCGACTGATCGCCCGAGAGCCCCGTGACGGTGAGGTCGTCGACGGAGAGCGACCCGTTCACCACGAGGCTCACGTTGCCGCCCGGACTGTCCACGTCCACGGAGAGGGACTGGTCGCCGTCCCAGTAGTACGTGCCCGCGCTCGTAATCGAGGTGGCGCCCGCCGCACAGGTGCCGTTCTCGCAGTCCGCGACCTCCGACGCCACCCGGGAGTCCGCCGAGGGGTAGTTCACGCCGGTACTGTAGTCGAAGGAGGACCCGGAGCCCCCGCCGCCGCCCTTGATCGTGACGCCGCCGGACTCGGTGGTCGCGACGACGTCGTCGAAGGTGCCCTCGAAGGGGACGGTGAGGTTGATGCGCGCGGTGTCGTTGGGGTGATCGAGGATCACGTCGCCGGCCATCCGCTGCTCGAAGTAGCGGCCCCACGCCTCGTAGTAGTCGCTGGTGACCGCGAGGGAGACGACGCCCCGTTCGAGGGGGTTCTCCCGGGTCGCGGTCGGGTAGACGGCGCTCGACCCGCGCTTCGTGATCTGGGCGTCGCCGGCGGCCGAGCCCTCGCCCCCGATCAACACGAGGGGGAGCGTGAGCGTCGTCCCCTGGTAGTGAATCTCCGGGGGCGACACCATCGAGGACACGCCGTCCGCGGATCCCTTCCAGACGCCGCCGCCCTGATACGCGATGCTGGTGTCCCCGTTCTCGTACGCGACGGCGCCCAGCGAGGTGTTCAACAGGGTCAGAGAGGAGCCGTTCGACTGGTTGTGGACGGCGACCCGCAACCGCCCCGCGTCGGGGTTCGTGCGGACGCCCTGTCCGCGGCCCTCGGGGAGGCTTGCGACCTGCGAGTCGGAGTCGCCGTGCGCCACGAGGCTCACCTGCGAGTCGAACTCGGTCATCGCGTGCTCGGCGCTCCCGACCTCCATCGCGTGGCGGGAGTCCTCGACCGCCACCGAGCCGAGCACCACGACGCTCGTGATGCCGATGGTCGCGATGGCGACCAGCAGGATGAACCCGAGCGTCTCCGACTGCCCCCGGCAGTCGCCCCCCGGCGCTCTCATTCTGTGCAGATACAGGGCGAACGGGCAAAACTGTTGTCGTAGTTCCGGTCGATCTGTTCGCCTGCGTAACACATATGGGCGTGAGACCCGTCTAGACGGCACAGAGAACGATGTACGACCTCACCGGGTTCCAGCGCGACCTGCTGTACGTCATCGCCGGCCTCGACGAGCCACACGGCCTCGCGATCAAGGACGAACTCGAAGAGTACTACGAGGGGGAGATCCACCACGGCCGCCTCTACCCGAACCTCGATCAGTTGGTCGACAAGGGCCTCGTCGAGAAGGGCGAACTCGACCAGCGAACCAACTACTACTCGCTGACGCGCCGCGGCGGGCGCGAGATCGAGGCCCGGCGCGAGTGGGAGGAGCAGTACGTCGACGGGGAGGGGCGGCCCAAGACCGAAGTGGAGTGACTCACCGCCCGTCGCGGTAGCACTCCTCACAGACTGCGACCTCGGCCCGGATCGACGGCCCGTCGGCGCCGACTTCCCGGTAGGTCACCGGCACGAACTCCCGACAGTACGCACATCGCTCGATCGCACGCGCGGCGTCCATGCCGCTTCCGATTGTATTCTGGGTTAAAGTAGTTCGGATATGACATTCAATTAACGTCTCTCGCAGGCGACCTTATGGAGCGGCGGCGACACCGGCGGGGACCAGCAGTTTTTTCCGCCGACATATCAAATCCGGAGCTATGAGTAGGGGTGGTGAGGTACCGGAGTACAGCCGTCAGGACCTCCGCAAGGCGACGCGCTTCGTCGAAGGGGACTACAAGGGGATCAACCCCCGCGAGTTCTACCGGCGACTGAAGCGGAGCCTCGAAGAGATCCAGACCGGCAACGACTTCAAGTACCAGACGTCGGGCGTGCAGGACGAGGACCTCCAGATCAAAAGCGAGGACGTGGGGCAGAAGACGGGCCGCGTCGACGGCCGCCTGATGGCCGAATCGGACTGGGAGTTCGTCGGCAGCGGCGTCCTCGAGTACAAGCCCTACGGGCCACACGGGGCGCTGGGCATCGTGTTGGGCCTCCTCCTCGCCGTCGTCGGGGGGGTCGGCGAGCAGATGCCCCTCGCCGGCGTCGGCATCGCGCTGGTGCTGGCCGGCGGCTACGGCTACTTCCAGACGGAGAAGGAGGCGTTCCCCGTCGTGCGCCGGGACGTGATCCGGGCGCTGATGACCGGCGAGGTGAGCGAACGGACGATCGAGGACACCGACGAGACGCGGACCGACATCTTCGCGAACATGAGCGTCATCTACGCCGGTGACACGCTCGTCAAGGTGGAGACCGCCGCGCTCGACGACCTCGACTGGACGTTCCGCCGCGCGCTCGTGACGCAGGTCCAGCAGTGGCACGACCGCATCGCGGCGCAGGACGACTCGATGCCGGACAAGGTGTTCGACCCCGACGAGGGCTTCAGCGATCAGCTCTCGGCGTGGACCGACCGCGACGTCGGCCCCCACCGGACGGCCATCGAGGAGGCCCAGCACCGCATCAACCGCCAGTTCAGCTCCCGGCTCACGTACACGGATCTGCTGCTCGACCAGCTTCCGGGCGACGTGAAGAACGAGCTCGACGAACAGCAGGACGCGCTCCGCGGGGAACTCGAACACCTCGCCGAGGACATGGACGTGTACGTCGAGCGCGAAGGCCTCAAACGGACCGGGTAGCTACCGGGACTCGACGGTCGGCGTCTCAACGTTCTCGCAGTCGGTCAGTTCGAGCGGTTCGCCGTCGTCCGTGCGAACCACGACGTTCTCCATCGCCCAGTCGCGGGCGTGCGCCACGTCGCCCGCCGTCGGCGCCGCCACGTCCACGTCCGCGAAGCGCACGTCGTGGATCGGTTGCTCCTCGTAGCCGTTGGCGTGGAACGCCTGCTGGGTCGTGTCCGTCGCGGTGACGTTCTCGACGGTCACGTCGGAGAACTCCGGAATCCCGCGCTCCGGCGGTTCGACCGGCGTGGTCAGCGTCTCCCAGTGTGGCTGGTGCTCGGACTCGGGCACGTCGTCGGGGATGGTCGGGTAGGAGTAGTCGGGGTGCCAGTTCAGTTCCCACTGGAAGACGGTGCGGACGCCCTCCATCTCGAGGTCGTGGAAGTGCACGTCGCGGATGTGGCCGCCCCGGACCTTCGCGGACTTGAACCGGATGCCCGTGTTCGTCTCCTTGCCCTCGATGTTGTACACCTCGACGTTGCGGACGCCGCCGGCCGTCTCGCTCCCGATGGTGACGAGGCCGCCGCCCTCGTAGGTCACACAGTCCCGATAGACGACGTTCTCCGTGGGGCGACCGACGCGCAGGCCGTCGGCGTCGCGGCCGGCCTTGATGCAGAGGTTGTCGTCGTTGCCGTCAACGTCGCAGTTCTCGACCAGCACGTCCCGCGAGGAGTCCGTGTTGATGCCGTCGGTCGAGGGGCCGTAGCCTCCGAGGTTGCCGCGGACGGAGACGCGGTCGACGTGGACCCGCTCGCTGTAGGTCATCTGGATGGCCCAGAAGCCCTGTCGCTCGACGCGGAAGTCCCCGAGGAACACGTCCTCGGAGTCGTAGACGACGAGGGGGCGGACCCGCTCGCAGTCGTAATCCACCGCCCAGCGCAGGCCCGCGTCCTCGTAGTCGCCGCGCATGTCGTTGAACTTCGTCCACCAGTACTCCCCGTTGCCGTCGATGGTGCCCGGCCCGGTGACCCGGACGTTGGACACGCCCGCGACGTTGACGAGGGCGGCGGGCCACTCCATCTCGATGCCCGCGACGCGCGTCTCGACGGTCGGGTAGGCGTCGTCGTCCTGTACGGCCTTGAGGATCGCGCCACCCGAGAGGTGGAGTTCGACGTTCGACTCGAGGAACAGCGCCCCGCTCAGGTACGTCCCCTCCGGGAGCGTGACGCGCCCGCCGCCGGCCTCGGCCGCGGCGTCGATGGCGTCCTGAATCGCGTCGGTGTTCACCGTCTCGTCGTCGCCGACGGCCCCGTGCTCGGTCACGTCGAACGCTCGGTCGGGCACCGCCGCGAAGTCGCCCGAGAACGTGTCTTCGAGGCGTCGAACGAGGTCCGAGTCGCTGTCGCCTGTCATGGGCAGACGTACCGGAGGCCCCACCATGAATGTGTGGAAGCCGGCCGACCACGAACGCCTTTGTAGGAGGCCGCCGTCGCCCCGACCGGTTGGGGGAGATGGACGCGTTGCTTCGCGCGGTGGTGTCGGAGCCGGACCGGGGGCGTCGGCGCCCGGCAGCCGTGCTCTCGCGCTTCGACGCCGACGACCCGGCGCTGCGACTCGGGGCCGCGGCGGCCGTGGGCGCCGTCGTCGAGGCCCACCCCGGGACGGCCGAGTACTTCGCGAGTCGACTCGCCGACAGACACGACGGGGAGTCGCCCGCGGTGGCGGCGGCGCTCCAGTATCTCCTCTCGGCGTATCCCGAACAGACCCGCGCGGCCCTCGACGCGGAGGCGGGCGACGGCGACGAGGCCGTCCGCCCCGTCGGGAACGTGTCGCTCGAACTCCACCAGACGCGGACGGACCGGGACAGCGACCTGCGCGTCCTGACTGACGAGAGCGAGGCAACCGAAGGAGAGGAAGACGACGGCGAGGAGGAAGAGGAGACGGACACCGAAACCGACGGTGAGGCCGACGACGTCGACGACGGCCCCTCGGGGCTCGTGGTCGCCCGCGAGGTGGCTGAGCGGAGCGCGGTCGCGGACGTGGATCAGATCGCGCCCGCGTCGGGCATCCGCCACGCCGACGCCTACGACGCCATCGGGCGTCTCGACGGGGGCACCGAGAACGTCCTCATCAAGCGCTTCGAGGCGGCGGCCCGCGAGCCCTTCGAGCGCGGCGTGGCCCGGTGGGAGCGGGTCGCCGACCACGACAACGTCGTCGCCGTCCACGACTGGGGGCGCCAGCCCGACCCCTGGACCGTCGTGGCGTACTCCACGGACACCCTCGCGGGGCGGGCGCCGCTGGCCCCCGAGGCGGCCGTGGACGCGACTGTGAGGCTCGCCCGGGCGGTCGCTTACGCCCACCAGCGGGACGTGCTCCACGGCGGCATCGAACCCCGGAACGTCGTGCTCGCCCCGCGCGACGGCGGCGCGGTGCCGATGCTGACGAACGTCGGGCTGGTCCCGGAACTTGGGGGAGCGGTGCCCTTCGATCCGCGCTACGCCGCGCCGGAGTTCTTCGACGACTCGCTGGGCGGCGTCGACGCGCAAAGCGACGCGTACCAGCTCGGGGCGCTGGCGTACAGCCTGCTGACCGGCCGCCCCCCGGTGGCCGAGGACGCCGACTCGATCCGGGCGGGCGTCCTGAAGGGGCCGCCGGGGCCGCCAAGCGACGTCGTCGACGGCGTTCCGGCGGCGCTCGACGACGTGATCGCGACGGCGACGGCGACCGAGAAGCTCCAGCGGTACCGCTCCGTCGAACGCTTCGCGACGCAGCTCTCGGCGGTGGAGCGATGACCGGGGTCGCCCTCTCGCTGGCGGACGCCGCCCCGGGCATCCGGCTGATCCACCTCGTCGGCTTCTGCCTGCTCGGGGTCGTCGGGGCCCGCTTCGCCGTCTACGCGGCGCTGAACTACCGGGCGGCCATCGAGAGCCAGCGGGTCCTCTGGGAGTACGTGACGTTCGCGGGAGCGGTCGCCGCGCTGTACGGCGTCGTCGGGGTCGCCGACCTCGCCGTCGGCGAGACGCACCTTCGGGGTGGCGTGGGCGCGACCCTGCTCCTTCTCCTCGGGTTGAGCGTGCGCGAACTCCACCACGTCGGCGCCGTCTCGGCGTCCGAGCGGAACCGGGAGACCTCGCTCGCGGAGCCGCGTCGCGCGCTGGAGGTCGGCTTCGTCCTGCTCGCCGCCGGCCTGCTCGCGCTCGGGGGGTTCGGCGGCGAGAGCGACGCGCTGCGGGCGACGGAGGCGGGCGCCGCGGCGGCCTTCGGCGGCTACGGGCTGGTGTTCGCCGGCCGGTACCTGCGCCACGTGCGGACGCCCGGGACGATGCTGGACGCCATCCTGCGGCACCTGCTGCCGGTCCTCGCGTTCACCGCGCTGCTCGTCGCCGCCGACGCCGCGGCGCTGGTTGGGGCGAGCCAGACCGTCGTGGGCGCGCTCCGCGCGACGGCGCTCGTGATGACCGCGACGGCGCTGATGACCGCGACCGTCGAGGTGCACGGGAACGTCCGCGGTCCGAGCGGGTGACGACCGGCGCGCCTAAGTGAGAGCCCGGAGAGCGGGGAGGCGTGACGTGGAATCCGCTCCCCGACGGCGCCGATCCGTCCCTCGCCGTCGCCGACGCGCCCGCACCGCTGTACCGCGATCCGATCTACGACGGCGCGGCCGACCCCTCGGTCATGTACGACGCCGCGAGCGAGACGTGGTGGCTCCTCTACACGCAGCGCCGCGCGAACGCCGACGTGCCGGGGAAGGGCTGGATCCACGGCTCCGAGATCGGCGTCGCCACGTCGGACGACGGCGGGCGGTCGTGGCTCTACCGCGGCACGCTCGACGTCGACGTGGCCCCGGGCCACAACACGCTCTGGGCGCCGGAGATCATCCACCACGACGGCACGTACCACGTCTACGTGAGCTACATCGACGGCGTGCCGCAGACGTGGGACCGGCCTCGGGATATCCTGCACGTCACGAACGACGCGCTGACCCTCGACGGCTGGACCGTCGAGGGCGCCCTCGATCTCTCCTCGGACCGGGTCATCGACCCCGACGTGCACCGACTGCCCGACGGGACGTGGCGAATGTGGTACAAGGACGAGCGGGCCGACAGCGCGACGCTCGTCGCGGACAGCCCCGACCTCGCCTCGTGGGAGGCCGCCGAGTCGCCGACCGTCGCGGACCCGCCCCACGAGGCGCCCGTCGTCTTCGAGTACGAGGGATACTACTGGCTCCTCGCGGACTCGTGGGACGGCCTCACCGCGTGGCGCTCGCCCGACGCGGAATCGTGGACCCGACAGGACGGACGCCTGCTCGACGAGGCCGGCGTGCGCGAGGGCGACGACTGGCACGGCGGCCACCCGGACGCGGTCGTCACCGAGGACGGCGCGTTCGTCGTCTACCACGTCCACCAGTCGATGGACGACGAGTTCGCGACGGCGGATCGGACCGGCCGCGCGCGGCAGACGGCGCTCCAGATCGCACCCCTCGACATCGAGGACGGGTGGCTGGTCTGCGACCGGGACCGGTACGCCTGATCGCCCGGGAGAACCGAGCGCTCGGGAGGGCTCAATAGCCGTCGAAACTGTTGGCGACCGAGATATATCGATATTATAAACCTACTCCCCCCGGGAGCGAATCCTCCCGCCCGCATGCCATCACGCAGACAGGTACTGGCCGGCACCGGCGCGGCGCTGTCCGCGGGACTCGCGGGCTGCTCGAACGTCATCAGCTCCGAGGGCGGCGACAGCGGCGAGGAGTACGACGTGGGCTACGGCGACTACGAGACGACCGTGAGCGCGTCGGCCTTCCCCGAGACGCTGTACATCTACGCGGTCCAGACCGGCTGGTCGAACTGGGGCGCCCTGATGGACTCCTTCGAGGAGGAGTACGGGGTCGCGCTCAACGACGACCAGCGCAGTTCCGGCGAGGCGCTCACCGACATCCGGAACAACGCGCAGGACCCCACCCACTCCGCCTACAACGGCGGCTACACGTACGGCATCATCGCCAAAAACGAGGGCTTCACGACCGACTACAAGCCCGCGAACTGGGACAAGGTGCCCGATCAGCTCAAGACCGACGACGGGCACATGACCGCCACCCGGCGGATGACGACCGCCGTCACCTACCGGAAGGACGTGTACGAGGAGCGCGGCCTCGACGCCCCGGAGACGTGGGCGGACCTCCGGAACCCCGACATCGCGCAGGACCTCGTGATCCAGCCCCCGCAGGCGGCCGTCGGCCTCGCCGGCGCGCTCTCGATCAACAACGCCTACGGCGGGTCGCTCGACGACGTCCAGCCGGCCATCGACTACCTCAGCGACGTGCAGGAGAAGGGCACGACCTTCCGGGGCAACCTTGAGGGCGACTTCACCTCCGGCAACATCAGCACGTTCGTCGAGTACGACTACACCGGGCTGGACCTGAAGTACAACTCCGACGCCCTCGACGAAGAGCAGGTCGGCGTGAGCCTCCTCACCGGGCCGGACGGCGAGAACGGCGCGTTCCAGAACCCCTACGGCTACGGGATGCTCGCCGACGCGCCCAACCCCGAGGCCGCAAAGCTGTTCATGGACTACGTCCTCTCGCTGGATGGGCAGCGGCAGTTCCTCGACGCCTACGTCCGGCCGATCCGCGCTTCTGAGCTGGAGATGCCCGACGAGTTCCCGGCCCAGAGCCGCTACGAGGCGACGCAGTTCGGGGTCGACTACGGGCGCCTCGTGGAGAACCAGCAGTCGATCATCAACGAGATCGGAAGCGGCGTCGGGATGACCGGCTACTGACCGATGTCCACGCTCGACGGCTCCGGACCGCTCGCGCGACTGCGCGGCGGCACCGCGCGGCTCGTCTCACCCCGGACTGAGGCCGACCGGGAACGGCGCCGCATCGCGGCGCTCACGCTCCCGTTCCTCGGGCTCGCGGTGATCGGCGCGTTCGTCCCGCTGGCCTACATGTTCCGGATGAGCGTCTCGGAGTCGCGCTTCGGCATCGCGGGGGTCCAACTCGACAGCTACGTCGCGCTGTTCGAGTCCATCGCCGCGTTCGTGCCGGTCCTCGGCGACGGCGTGGCGGCCGACCCGGTGTACGGCGAGGTGATCTGGAACTCGCTGTGGTTCGGCGCGCTCACGACCGTCGTGAGCGTCGCCGTCGGCATCGCCATCGCGCACGGACTGGAGAAGTACCGGCTCCCGCGGAAGGGACTGCTGGTGACGCTCATCTCCTTCCCGATCAGCCTTCCGGGCATCGTCGTCGCCTTCATGATCCAGATCTGGTTCAGCCAGACCGGCGTGCTGACGAACGTGTTCGCGGCCCTGAGCGGCGCCGAACCGCTCGACCTCGCCCTGACCGGCCAGCCGCCCGAGACCACGCTGGCGATCCTCGGCCTGTTCCTTGGCTACCTCTACTCGATGATCCCGCGGGCCACGTTCCTCCTGCGCGGGAGCTACGCCGAGGTGAACGAGGACGCCGAGGCGGCCGCGCGGGCGCTGGGCGCCACGCCGTGGCAGACGTTCCGGTACGTCACGCTCCCGCAGATCCGACCCGGCGTCGTCGGTGCGCTGATCTTGACCTTCCGGACGGCGCTGGCCATCTTCGGGACCGTGCTCGTGCTGAAGGCGCTCTCGGTCGTGACCTTCCGCTTCCAGTACGAGATCTCGAACGGCTACGACCTCCCGATGGCGTCCGCGCTCGCGGGCCTGTTCTTCGTGTTCACGCTCCTGTTCACGTTCCTCGGCCTCCGTTACACCAGCGCGGAGGTGGCGGGATGAGCACCGACGCCGCGGAGGGCGGCGTGCCCGACCGCGAGGTCGGACCGATCGGTCGGCTCTCGACGACGGTGGGTCGCGGCGCCGTGACGGCGCTCATCGCCGTCGTCGCCGTCTTCCTCGTCGCGCCGATCCTCCTCGCCGTCGTCGCGTCCTTCGCGGGCGACTGGACGGGCATCCTGCCGACGGAGTTCGGGACGCTGGAGAACTGGCGCCACGTCCTCGGACTCTCCGAGGCGGCGGGCGCACAGCGGGCGCTCGGGACGTGGAGTCTCTCGATCCCGGGCACCGCGCTCGTCGTCAACGTCCCCTTCGCGTCGCTGTTCTTCAGCCTCGTCGTAGCGCTGGGCGGCGTCCTCGTCAACCTCGCCGTCGGCGTGCCGATCGCCTACGCGGTGACGCGCTACGACTTCCGGGGGAGCGACCTGCTGAACACCGTCGCGGTACTCCCGCTCGTGCCGGGCATCATCCTCGGCATCGCGTTCCTGCGGACGTACCCGAACATCCCGACGGGCATCGCGCTCCTGATCGGCTACTCGCTTCTGAAGGTGCCCTACATGGTGCTGGCGGTCCAGTCCTCTTTCGAGTCGATGGACCTCCGGCAACTGGAGGAGAGCGCTCGGTCGCTGGGCGCGTCGTGGCCCCGCACGTTCCTCGCGGTGATCGTGCCGAACGCGAAGCGGGGAATCCTCTCGGGGTCGATCATCTGCTGGACGCTCGCGGCCGCGGAGTTCAACTTCACCTACATGGTGTACTCCCGCAACCCCCGGCCGTTCTCGATTTTCCTGTACAACAACATCACCAACAGCAGCATCTTGCAGACCGCGGCCGCGGTGTCGCTGTACTTCCTCATCGTGGCCGGGGTGACCGCCGCGCTCCAGTCGCTCGGGCAGCGTGGCTTCTCGATCGGAGGTGCCAGATGACCGCAGAACCAGTGACGCTCACGGACGTGACGAAGCGCTTCGGCGAAACGACCGCAGTCGACGGCGTCTCCGTCTCGGTCGAACCGGGCGAGACGCTGGGCCTCGTCGGGCCCTCCGGCTGTGGCAAGACGACGACCCTGCGAACGGTCGCGGGGTTCGAGACGCCTGACGAGGGCACGGTGGCCTTCGACGGCGAGGACGTGACCCACCGACCGCCCGAGAGCCGCGACGTGGGGCTGGTGTTCCAGTCCTACGCGCTGTTCGACAACATGAGCGTCCGGCGCAACGTCGAGTTCGGCCTGAAGATGCGCGACGTGCCCGAATCCGAGCGGCGGGAGCGCGCGACCGAACTCCTCGACATGCTCGGGATCGCCGACCTCTCGGACCGGGACCCGACGACGCTCTCCGGCGGTCAGCAGCAGCGGGTCGGCCTCGCCCGCGCGCTCGCCATCGAACCGCGGGTCCTCCTGCTCGACGAGCCGATGACCGGCCTCGACGCGAAGTTGAAGACGCGTCTGCAGCGCGAGATCGGCGGCCTGCTCGACGACCTCGACGTGACGGCGCTGTACGTCACCCACGATCAGGAGGAGGCGATGGTGATGTGCGACCGCATCGCCGTGATGAACGGCGGCGTCATCGAGCAGGTCGGCACCCCCGCGGAGGTGTACGAGCGGCCAGCCAACGACTTCGTCGCGGACTTCGTGGGCACCTCGAACCGCCTCGACGCCACGGCCCGCGACGGCGAACTGGACTTCGGCCACGCCGCGGTCCCCGCGCCGACGGCGGCCGACGGCGACGTGACCGCCGTCGTCCGCCCGGAGGCGATCGAGGTCGGGGAGGGCCCGCTGCTCGCGACGGCCCGCGATCGCTTCTACCTCGGCGAGCACGTCCGGACCGTCGCGGACCTCCCGGACGGCCAGTCGATCACGCTGAAGGTCGACCCCGAGGACGCCCCGAGCCCCGGCGAGCAGGTGGCGCTCGACCTGGACGCCGAGCGAGTGCACCTGCTCGACCGATAGCAGTCCTGACGGACGGGACGGTCTGGTTGCCTCGCTGCGAGGTGGCGTTCGGCCCTCCTACCAAGCCCGTCGTCCAGCCGCTCCGGTTCCGGAGCGACCGCGACGGAGACAGGTGTTCTGTCAAACACGTAATCCAAGATTTTATGAAAATAACCGTCGTGGAAAAAGTATCGTGGTGATGAATCATGTTTGATTCGAGCGAGACAGACGGCGGGTATCGACAGCACCGACGGGAGTTCCTCGGGGGGATCACCGCCGGGGGGCTGTTGCTCGGGACGGGCGGGATCGCTACCGCCGGCCGCGGGCAGGGGAATCGAAGCCGGCACGACGACCACGGGACACGGCAGATGGAGGCGCTGGATCGGGGCCTCGTCGCCGTTCCGACCGAGGACGGGGTGTTGCTCCGATGGCGGCTGTTCGGGACCGAACCCACCGATCTCGGGTTCCACGTGTATCGCAACGGCGAACGGCTGAACGATACGCCGATCACCGACAGCACGAACTACCTCGACCCGGACGGGACGACGGACTCGACCTACGCCGTTCGCGTGGTCGGGAACGGGCGGGCCGGCGGCAATCGCCACCCCGACGACCGAAAGCCCGGGATGTCGAAGTCGGTCGAGGTCTGGGACGACCAGTACAAGGAGATCCCGCTGAACAAGCCCGACCCGGTCGAAGGGCCAAACGGCGAGACGATCACCTACAGCGCGAACGACGCGAGCCTGGGCGACCTCACGGGCGACGGCACGCTCGACATCGTCCAGAAGTGGACCCCGTCGAACGCGAAGGACAACTCCCGGTCCGGTGAGACCAGCGACGTGCTGATCGACGGGTACACGATGGAGGGCGAGCACCTCTGGCGGATCAACCTCGGCCAGAACGTCCGGGCGGGCGCACACTACACGCCCTTCCTCGTGTACGACTTCGACGGCGACGGCAAATCGGAACTCGTGGTGCGGACGGCCGACGGCTCCGAAGACGCGGCCGGCACCGTCATCGGCGATCCCGATGTGGACTGGACGAACAGTTCCGGCTACATCCTCGACGGACCGGAGTATCTCACCGTCTTCGACGGGGAGACCGGCGAGGAACTCGCGACGGAGGACTTCCAGCCCGCACGCGGTGCGCCCATCGACTGGGGCGACAGCTACGGGAATCGCGTCGATCGGTTCCTCGCGGGGACCGCCTACCTCGACGGCGAGCGGCCCAGCATCGTGTTCACGCGGGGCTACTACGCGAAGTCGATGCTCGCCGCGTGGGACTTCCGGCAGGGCGAACTCGAACTGCGCTGGATCTTCGACAGCGAGGACGGCAACGAGGACTACGAGGGGAGGGGCGCACACAGCCTCGCGACCGCGGACGTCGACGAGGACGGCAAAGACGAGATCGTCTTCGGCGGCGCGGTGATCGACCACGACGGCACCGGCCTGCACACGACGACGATGTCGAACCCCGACGCCCAGCACTGCGGGGACTTCATCCCCGACCGCGAGGGCCTGGAGATCTTCGTCCCCGCCGAGTACCCACCCGAGGGCGCGCCGAGCGCGTCGATGCGCGACGCCGAGACCGGCGAGTACATCTGGTCGCGCGAGGGGTCGGACGTGGGCCGGGCGATGGTCGCCGACCTCGACCCCGACTACGAGGGCGCCGAGGCGTGGGCGTCCGGCGGCGTCGGGACTGTGAGCGCGAGCGGCGAACAGATCATGGACGAGGCGATCCCGTCGATCAACTCCGGGATCTGGTGGACCGGCGACTTACACCGTGAACTGCTCGATCACGACTGGCAGGGCGGCGGGGTCGGCATCGGAACCATCCAGAAGTGGGACCCCGACGACGGGGAACTCGACCTCCTGAAGTATTTCGAGGGGACGCGCTCGAACAACTGGACGAAGGGCAATCCGTGCCTGTCGGGCGACATCCTCGGCGACTGGCGCGAGGAGGTCGTCTGGCGAGCCGAGGACAGCAGTCACCTGCGCCTCTACGCGACGCCACACGAGACCGACCACCGGCTGTACACGCTGTTGCACGACCCGCAGTACAGGACCGGCATCGCCCGGCAGAACGTCGGGTACAACCAGCCCCCGTGGCCCAGTTTCTTCCTCGGCCACGACATGGCGGAGCCGCCGAAACCCGACATCAAGACCTCCTTCGAGCCCGCGGGGCACGATCGACTCGCCGAAATCGCCGTCAACATGACCGACGCGACGCTCTGCGACGAAGTAGAGTTCGAAGCGGTCGACCTGACGGACAACGGCACCAAACTCGCCGACCTCTCGTGGGACCTCGGGGACGGCACGACCGCGACGGAGCAGTCGGTCAGCCACACCTACGACGAACTGGGCATGTACTCGGTCGAACTGACCGCGACGGACAAGCACGGGGAGACGACGACCGACTTCGAGACGATCTCGGTCGACGAACTGGACCCCATCGCACGGGCCGTGCCGAGCGCGACCGACGTCGAGATGGGCGAGTCCATCGACTTCGAGGCGGAGGACATCTCCGGCGAGGAGAACTCGGTCGCCGCCCTGTCGTGGGACTTCGGCGACGGCACGACCGCGACGGGCTGGTCGGCGACGCACAGCTACGACGAACCCGGTGAGTACACCGTCGAACTGAACGCCACCGCCGAAACCGGCTGCACGGCGACGTCCACCGCGACGATCACGGTCGATCTCTCGCCGGGCACCTACCGCCTGACCGCGCGGCACACCGACGACGACAAGGTCGTCGAGGTGGCCGACGGCGCCACTGCGGACGGGGCCAACGTCCAACAGGGCGTCTGGGAGGGCGCGGACTACCAGCGCTGGGACGTGACGGAACTCGAAGACGGCGTCTACCGGATCGAGAACGCCAACAGCGGACTCGTGCTGGAGGCCGAGGGCGGCGCGTCGGAGGGCACGAACGTCGTCCAGTCCACCTGGGCGGACGCGGACTACCAGAAGTGGACGGTCGTGCCCATCGGCGACGGGCACTGTAGCCTCCGGCCGCTGGACACCGCTCCCGACCACGCGATCGACGTGTACGGCGTGAGCACCGCAGACGGTGCGAACATCGGCATCTGGAGCGTGAGCAACAGCGACAATCAGCAGTTCGCGTTCCTCGACCCCTCGCCCTGACCCCCCGGGTCAGGTGCGGGCGGACGCTGTCACGCTGTGTGTACGGGGTGCTCCTGCCGCAAAACGGAGTGCCCTGCCGGGGCGTCACCCGGACAGGTCGCCGATGGTGTAGTACACCTTCACCTCGCCGGGGTTGTCCCGGTCGGAGTTGATCCGCACGTTCTGGCTGACGGTCTGTGGCTCGCCGCATTCGAGGCTGAGGTCCATCGTGGCACTCCCGTGGTCGGGATGGCCCGTGAACCAGTCCGCAGGGACCTCACGCTCGGTGACCTTGGTCGTCAACTGCTTGTTCAGCGTGCCGCCGACGGGGACCTCGAAGTTGTCGATCGACGCCCCGAGGTTCTTCGTCGCGCCCGTGGGGAGCTTCGTCGACGTGTTCTCGGACTGCGCCCCGTGGATGTCGTGTTCGATCTGCAGTTCCAGAGCGCCCTCCCCGAGTCCCTGTCCCTCGATGAACTCGACCTTCTCGGCTCTGACCGTGACCTCACAGTGCTCCCCCGAGGAATCCTGCGGGGCCGCGATCTCGCCGGTGTGGACCTGAACGTGATCCGGATTCTCCACCTCGATGCTCTTCAGGCCCCCGTAGACACGGTAGCCGTCGGCCTGCGCCCACACCGTCCCGTTGACGGTGCTCCCGGAGACGCGGTCGTGGGCGTCCTTGCTGACCGGCACGCCGCCCAGTTGCCCCTCGACCTGATCGATGTCCCCCGTGGCTTCGATTGTGTAGTCGGACCGCCCGTTCCCCTGCCCGTCCATCACGAAGTAGTGGCGTGGCTGTGGCATAACGCAATGTAACAAACATTCGCCATATATTTAATTCTTATCTAGTTATGATTTAATTAATCAGGTGTGGTCGTAGCTCACTGCCCGGATCGGGTTCTGACACGGCTCTACCGCCCGATTGGTAGCGACCCGACGGACAGAGGTGTCCGCGTCGCAGTCGCTTGGTTCGGCCACCGCGACCCCGAAGATGAGGAGTCGCTCCGAGGGTCGGTAGACGGCTCACGAAGGGATACTTAGACAGCGAAGAAAGCCGCAATCCCCCGACCAGTCCCGTTCGCACAATTCGCTCCGATGGACTCGCCGGGAGTCCCGCGAGCGACCGCAGGGAGCGAGTGGGATGGTTCGAGACGGCAGAGCCGTCTCGTCATGCCGGAAATCTGCGATTTCCGAGCACATCGGCGAGTCCACGACTGAGCGAGCGCAGCGAGCGAAGGAAGTGGACTCGCCGGGATTTGAACCCGGGGCCTTCCCCGTGCCAGGGGGATGATCTACCACTGATCTACGAGCCCGCGAACGCATCACTCGCTTGCCGTCGCCGGGTCATAAACCCCTCGAAACACCGCCGCGGGGAGTAGAAACCCTTTAGTCCGGGAGCGGCCACTCGTGGGCTAGGGAACGGCACGGCCGCAGTTCTGACTCGCCGCCGATTGCGCGGCTTGGGAATGCGGTAGTGCACGCGGCGTCACCCACGCCGGAGCGGTTCGTGCTGTTCCAATCAACACATGGCACGAATGCACACCCGCCGTCGTGGCTCGTCCGGTTCGGACAAGCCCGCGGCAGACGAACCCCCGGAGTGGAGCGACGTAGACGAAGACGCCATCGAAGCGCGCGTCGTCGAACTGGCAGAGGAGGGCTACGACCCCAGCCAGATCGGCATGCAGCTGCGCGACGAGGGCGTGCAGGGCACCCCGGTCCCCGACGTGAAGGCGGCGACCGGGAAGAAGGTCACCGAGATCCTCGAGGAGAACGGCGCCGACGCCGAGCTTCCCGAGGACCTCCGGAACCTGCTGGAGAAGGCCGTCCGCCTCCACGAGCACGTCGAGGAGAACGGACAGGACCACCAGAACCGGCGCGCGCTCCAGAACACGGAGTCGAAGATCCGCCGCCTCGCGGACTACTACCGCGGCGACGAGATCGACCAGGACTTCACGTACACCGCAGAGTACGCCGCCGAGCTCCTCGAAGAGCTGGACGAGTAACGACTCGATGTCCACCACCGACGACCGGAGCATGGCCGCCGCCGCGGGCGAGGACCTCGCGGCGACGCTCCGCGACGCCTCGTTCGCCCACGTCGTCGCCCACGCGGACGGCGACGCGCTCGCCAGCGCGGCGCTTCTCGCTCGCGCCTGTTCGGCGCGCGGGACGCCGTATCAGGTGAGCACGGCGACGAGCGCGGGCGGAGCGGCGCGGCGCGTGGACGCGAGCGACGCGGACGCCACCGTCGTCGCGGTCGGGGTCGACCCGGCCGGCGCGGCGGCGACGCTCGCGAGCGACCTCGCGACCCCCGCGGCCTTCGACGCGGCGACCGGCCTCGCCGACGTGACCGAGGAGATGGCGACGCTGGCGCTGGCCGGCGTCGCGGCGGGCGGCGGCGTGCCGGAGCGAGACGCCCCGGCCGCGGCCGACCGAGCGCCGGCGGCCCGACGCCCCGGTATCGCGGTGCCGACCGCGGATCTGGTCGACGGACTCGCACACTCGACGCTCGTCCACGGCCCCTTCTCGGGGGACGCGGACGCCGCCGGCGCAACGCTGGCAGAGCTCAATCTCCCGGCCGAACTCGACGCCGACGACCGCCGTCGGCTCGCGTCGGTCGTGGCGCTGGACGCGAGCGCCGGCGAGGCAGCCTCCGCCGAGGCGATGGAGCGTGCGCTCCGTCCCCTGGCGACGGGCGCGCAGTTCGCCACCGTCGGCGGCTTCGCGGACGTGCTGGACGCGGTGGCCCGGACCGATCCGGGGACCGCGCTGGCGCTGGCGCTGGGCCACGACGTGCGCACCGCCGCGCTCGACGCGTGGCGCGAGGTCGCGACGGCGGTCCACGAAGCGGTTCGGACCGCCGAGCCGGCCCGTCACAGCGGCCTCGTCGTCGCCGACGTGGGCGACGCGCCGGTGTGGACGGCCGCGCGGCTGCTCCGGGACGCGCGCTCGCCGGAATCCGCCGCACTCGCGGTGGGCGCCGACGAGGTGGCGCTCGCCGCAGCCGAGGGAGCGGCCGATCGCCTCCGGGCGGCCGTCAGCGACGACGCCGTCGGGGGGCGCGAGACGCTCGCCTACGCACGAACGCCCGACACCGACGCCTCGACTGTCGTCGAGGCCCTGCGGGGGTCGACGTGACCCGGACCGCGACGCTCCGGTCGGCGGTCGACGGCCCGGAGACGGTCGCGCGGGCGGTCCGGCCGGACAACACGGCCGAGATGGCGACGCGCGTCGAGGACGGCGCGGTCGTCACGGACATCGAGCGCGAGACGACGAGCGGCCTCCGGTCGACGGTGGACGACTACGTGGTGAACCTCACGGTGGCGGTACAGGCACGCGAACACGCGGCAGACTACGACAACAATGAGTGACAGATCAGTTTCACGGCAAGGGCAGGAGAAGCGGTGGTACACCGTGCTCGCCCCGGAGATGTTCGACCGGGCGGAGCTCGGCGAGACACCCGCTGACGAGCCCGAACAGGTAGAGGGACGAACGATCGAGACGACGCTCGGCGACCTCCGCGACGAGGGCGGCGAGAACAACATCAAGCTTCGCTTCCGCGTCAACGACGTGGGCGGCGAGGCGGCGTACACGGAGTTCGAGCGCCACGAGCTCGCGGGTGACTACCTGCGCAGTCTGGTGCGCCGCGGCTCCTCGAAGGTCGGCGCCGTCCAGACGGTGCGGACGGCCGACGACCACCGCGTGAAGATTCAGCCGGTCGCGTTCACGACGAAGCGCGCCGACCACAGCCAGAAGCGCGCCATCCGGGAGACGATGACCGACATCGTCGCCGAGACGGCCGCTGAGCACACGTTCGAGGAGTTCCTCGACAGCGCGGTCGAGGGGCGCCTCTCCTCGGCGATCTACGGCGAGGCGAAGACGATCTACCCGCTGCGTCGCGTGGAGATCCAGAAGACGGTCCTCGAAGCCCACCCCGAAGAGGTGCAGGCCGAGGAGGAGACGTCGGTCGACGTCGACGAGGACGACGTCGACGTCTAATCGGTCACGATCACTTTTCCGAACATCCCCTGCGCGCGGTGCGGAATGCAGAGGTACTGGTACTCGCCGGGCACCTCGAAGGTGTGGCTGTACGTCGCCCCCACGGCGATGGAGCCGTTCTGGCCGCCCCAGCCGTCCTCCGCCGCGGATTGGGAGTCGAAGCCGCCCGAGGCGAAGTAGTCCGCCTCATCTGGGATCTGATCCTCGACGGCGGTGACGGTGTGCGAGCGGGTGCTGGTGTTCCCCCACGTCACCGTCTCGCCGACGGCGACCTCGTACTCGACGGGGTCGAAGGCGCTCGCCGACATGCCGATGTCGTACTCGTCCTCGTCGAGGGTCGAACCGCCACCGAGGACGCCCGTACAGCCGGCGAGAGCGAGCGACGCGCCAGCGCCGACGCCCGTGAGGAACACGCGCCGATCCATGGCTGATCCTTCGACGCCCGATATATAGGCGGCGCGGTTTCGGCGGCCGAATACAAAACGTTTAGACGCCCTCTGGAATACGTCGGTGTATGCGCCCCCGGTTCGCCGGTCGCCTCTCCCTTGCGGACGCGGTGACCGCGGCGAACGCCGCGCTCGGCTTCTGCGCCGTGGCCGTCCTCGTCGGGGACGGCACCGTGGCGCTGGGGGCCCGACTCGTCCTGCTGGCCGCCATCGCCGACGGCCTCGACGGGGTGGTCGCCCGCCGATACGGCGCGTCGCCGCTCGGGGACCACCTCGACTCGCTGGCCGACGTGGCCTCCTTCGGCGTCGCTCCGGCGGCGCTCACCGTCGCCGCGTGGCACGGCCCGGACGCCACGGCGGCCGAGACGGCGCTCGCGTACGGCGTACCCGCTGCTTTCGTCGCGGTGGCGGTGATCCGCCTCGCCCTCTACACGGAACTCGACGCCGACGCGGCGTGCACAGAGGGCGCGCCAACGACGCTCGCGGGAACGCTCGTGGCCGCGGGCATCCTCTCGGGCGCGCCCGCGTGGTCTGTCCTCGCCGCGGCCGGCGCGTTCACGTACCTGATGGTGATGCCCGTGACGTACCCGGACCTGCTCGACCGGGACGCGCTCGCGATGGGGGTGTTGCAGGCGGGGGCCGTGCTCGCGCCGACGGCGGCGTCGCGGGCCTTCCCGCGCGCCCTGCTCGCCGCGGGGCTGGCGTACCTTGTCCTCGCGCCGCGCTTCTACTGGCGATAGAAGGGAAACGCTCATAGGTGCCGTGGCGGAATTCGTGGACATGAGCGACGGGGACGAGGACACGTCAGACGGTGCGGAACTGCCCGACACCGACACCCTCGACGCCCGCCTCGACGAGGCCGCCGAGGCACTCGAGGCGGCTGAGACCGAGGCCGACCTCGACGAGGTAGAGGCGACGCTGGACGAACTGGCGGCGGACATCGAGGCCGCGGACCTCCCCGAACCCGACGACGAGGAGGAAGAGTCCGAGGCCGAGGCGCTCCAGTCGCGGGTGGACGAACTCCGGGAGGACCTCGAATCGCAGCGCGGCCCCTACGCCGAGGACGCCGCCGAGAGCGTGGCGGCGGCCGCGGACACCGTGACCGACACCGAGTGGACCGAGACCGGCGAGACCGAGGTCCGCGAGGCCGCCGAGTCCTTCCTCGCGGCCGCGGCCGACGAGGTGGACGTCGGGACCGACCTCGTGGAAGACGCCGACCCGGACGCGGTCGCCGAACGCCTCCGAGCGGCGAGCGAGGCCATCGAGAGCGCGGGCCTCGACCCCGACGAAGACGCCGCGGCCGTCGCGGCGCTGGTCGAAGCCGCCGACGCCCTCGACGCCGGCGTCGAGGGCGCCGAGGCGTGGGACGACCTCTCCGTGCGCGAGAAGCTTCGCGCACAGGGCTTCTACGAGGTCCTCGGGCAGAAGCACAAGGACTTCCCGCCGGAGTGGAGCGCCCTCAAGGAGTGGGAGCAGCGGAACAACGCCGAGATGGCGCTGCTCCTGCTGGACCTGATGGGCGACTCCGACTTCATCGAGCGACACTGTCTGGAGACCCTCGAACGGATGGGGAACCCCGACGCCCTCGACGAGATGCTGGCGCGGGCCGGCAAGCGCGACAAGCCCGCGATCCGCGTGCTCGGCCAGATCGGCGCCGCGGACGACGAGGTGCTCGACACCCTCCACGAGTACGTCGAGGCCGACACCGGGCTGGCGACCACGACCATCGAGGCGCTCGGCAAGATCGGGAGCCCGGAGTCCGTCGAACCGGTCGCGCAGGCCCTCGACGCCGAGGCGGCGTCGGTCCGCAGTCGCGCCGCGCGCTCGCTCGGCCTGCTGGGTGACACCCGGGCGGTCGCGCCGCTCGGCGACCTGCTTGACGACGAGGGCGAACCCGACAACGTCCGCGCCAGCGCGGCGTGGGCGCTGGTCCAGATCGGCACGGAGGCGGCCCTCGAACGCGCCGCCGAACACGCCGACGACCGCGCGTACATCGTCGAGGTCGAGGCCGAGCGCGCCGCCGACGCTCTCGGCGCCGAGGCGACGGCCTAGGCGAGGAAGACCGCGAGGAACTGCAGCGCGAACGCCAGCGCGACGCAGAGCGCGCCCAGGCGGCCCAGCCAGGTGTGCTCCACGATCTCGCCGGTCGTCACCGTCAGGTCGTACGTCCCAAAGTCCTCGTTGTAGTCGATGTAGCTCGGCAACTGGAAGAACTCCAGAAAGATCAACAGCGCCCCGAACGCGCCGACGGCGTGGCCGGCGAGGCGGAGGCCCGTCACGAGTTCGACCATGGGCGTGGTAGCTCCCCCGGTCGGGAAAAAGCCTCCGGGACGTACCTTTTTCAACGGGAACGCAACCAGGGGCGGCCGTGCGCGCCGCCGTCGTCTGTCTCGTCCTGCTCGCCTCGCTCGCGGCCGCCAGCGGCGGGGTCGCCGCGGCCCCGGCGGACCCGACCATCGTCGGTGTGTATCCGAACCCGGTCACCGACGGCGACGCGGGGGAGTACGTCGCCGTGCGCGTGCCCCCGCACACGGACCTCTCGACGCTCCGGATCGCGGACGGAGAGCAGGTCGCCCGCGGCCCGAATCGCACGGCGAGTGGCACCGTCTACCTCTCCGCGACCCCCGACGCGGTGCCGGCCGACGGCCCGGCCTACCCGCTTCGGGGCGACCTCGAACTCGCGAACGGCGGCGAGCGCATCGAACTTCGGCGGAAGGGCACGCTGCTCGACGCGGCCGAGTACGATGACGCGCCCGCGGCGGAGGTGTGGAACGGGTCGTGGCGACCGCTGGGCGCGACCGACCTCGCCGTCACCGCAGTTCACGACGCGAACACGACCGCCTTCGCGCTCCCGGACGCCGCCGAGGTCCCGATCACGGTGGTTCGGTCCGCCGAGCGGCGCCTCTTCGTCGCGGGCTACACGTTCCGCTCGCGGCGCGTGACCCGCGCGCTCCTCGCGGCCGCCGACCGGGGCGTCGACGTGCGCGTCCTCGTGGAGGGGGACCCGGTCGGGGGCACCGAGCGGGTCCAGCCCGCGCTGCTGGACCGCCTCGCGAGCGCCGGCGTGAACGTGACGGCGATCGACGGGCCGCGGGCGCGCTACCGGTACCACCACGCCAAGTACGCCGTCGCCGACGACCGGGCGCTCGTGACCTCCGAGAACTGGGGGCCAAGCGGCACCGGCGGCGGCAACCGCGGGTGGGGCGCGGTCGTCGAGAGCGAGCGCCTCGCGGATCGACTCGCGGCCGTCTTCCGCGCCGACGCGGGCTGGCGGGACGGCGTCGCGTGGACCGCGAACGGGACCGGCAGGCTCCCGCCGACCGACAGGGACGCCTATCCGAGCCGCTTCGAACCCGTCGACGCTCGCGCCGAGGCGGTGCGACTGGTCGCCGCGCCCGACAACGCGGCGGGCGAGATCCGACGCCTCCTCCGATCTGCCGACGACACGCTCCGTGTCCAGCAGGTCAGGATCGCGCCCAACCACGAGTTTCTGAACGCCACGGTCGCCGCGGCCCGCCGTGGCGTGACGGTCCGGGTCCTCCTCAGCGGCCGGTGGTACGTCCGCGAGGAGAACCGTCGGCTCGTGGAACGGCTAAACAGCCGTGCCGACGCCGAGGGCCTCGACCTGCGTGCCCGCCTCGCCGACCCGCGCTCGCGCTACAGCGGGATCCACGTCAAGGGCGTCGTCGCGGACGGCGAGCGCGCGCTCGTCGGAAGCGTGAACTGGAACGACGTGGCAGTCACGGAGAACAGGGAGATCGCCCTCGTCGTCACGGACGAGGCGGTGGCAAGCCGGTTCGCGCGGGTGTTCGTCGCGGACTGGCGCGGCGGTGCGTGGCGGCTCCCGGTCGGGGTGGGAGCGGTCGCAGCGCTGTGCGTGCTCGGAACCGCGCGCCTGCTCGCTCGGCGCGTGACCTTCGTCAGCGGGGCGCGCCCGCCTGAAGATCGGGCGCGATCTCGGCGTCGGCCATCTTCTCGACCAGCGCGTCGAGAACGGCCTCCCGCATCCCAGAGACGAACTTGATCGACCCGACGACGAGGTGGCCGCCGCCGTACACGCCGCCGCCCTCGATCTCCTCGTTGAGTTCCGCGACCATCTCGGGGATGTCGAGGCGGACGCCGTCGGAGCGCAGGACGGCGAAGTCCGGGCCGTAGCCGATGGTGATGACCGGGCTGCCGGTCTCCTCGACCACTCGGTCGTGGATCTCGCCGGTCGTCTTCCCCGGCGGCGGGTAGGTGAAGCGGTACGCGTGCTCCTCCAAGTCGACGAGGCAGAGTTCCGCGCCGTTCGCCGCGGTCCGGCGCTCGCGGTGAGGCATCGCCGCGTCGAGTTGGGTCTCCACGTCCTCGCGTGCGCGCTCGGCGAAGAACGGCACCAGATCGCGGTGGCGCTCCTCGTCGCCGTCGACGTTGAGCACGTCGGCAACGAGGTCCGTGCCGGGGTCGTACCGGAGGTGGAAGGCGGCGTAGTCCAGCGCCTCGCTCACGTCGCGGAGGAACGACTCGTCGTAGCCCGCGTCAGCGGCGAGCGCGAGGTAGTCGGCCATCGCGTCGGCGTCCGAGCGGTCCGAGAGGCCCGCGACCGCGGGGACGTGTTCGAGTTGGTCCGTGATCGAGGGGTCGATCATCCGGGCGAGTTCGACGCACATCATCCCGGTGGTGATGCTGTAATCCTCGCCGTGGAGGTAGGGGTTGACGTGCTCGTCGAGCAGCGGGCCGATGGCGTCCGGGTCGGGGTGGTGGTGATCGACGACGGCGATGGGCACGTCGTAGTGCGCCAGCGCCTCGTAGGCGGGCACGTCCTCCTCCGTGGAGCCGTTGTCGAGCATCAGGAGGAAGGGGAGCTTCTGGCCATGACGGTCCCGGTCTCCGAGCGCGAAGTTCAGATCGCGGGTGGCGTCCTCCATCTCGTAGTAGGGCGCCTTGCTCGGGGAGCGCCGGAGGAGGTGGCGCTTCGCGTCGGGGTCCTGGTGGATCTCGTCGATGAAGCGTTCGAGGGCGAGGTGGACCGGGACGCTCGCGCACATCCCGTCGCCGTCGGCGTGGTGGCGGATGCGGATCGGGCGGCCCTCCAGCACCGTGCGTCGGAGGCGCTCGGCGAGGGCCTCCAGCCCGGGGAACAGCTTCGAGAGGGCAGGCCACTCGACGAGTGGGTCGATCTCGTGGGGTTCGGCCTGCTCGTCGAGGGCCGCGGCCAGTCGGTCGTCGACGGCCGCGCCGCGGTCGCCCGTCAGCACGTCGAGGGAGTCGACCTCGACCTGCACCGCGCCGTCGCGCTGCTCGACGCTCCCGCCGACGTGGACCGCGTCGCCGAGTTCGACCTCGGGATGGGCGCGGACGCCCGCGGACTCGAAGGCCGCACAGGGGACGATGCCCGTCTCGTCGCGGACCTGAAAGACGGTCGGGCCGCCGGTCTGCTTGATCTGGACGACCTCGCCGTCGAGGTGGACGTCGTCGCCCACCCGGTCGGCCAGCGAGGACGCGCCGACGCGCTCGTACTCGTGGGCGCGCTCGACGGTCTCGGCGTCGTCGAGGGCGACCGGTTCGAAGCTCAGGTCGCCGTTCTCCCGGATCTCGGTCAGTTCGACGACGAGGTCCTCGCCGACCGCGAACTCGCGGTCCGCGGTCGACTCGTGGACCAGCCCCGAGACGTGCTCGGAGAGGTCGACGAACGCGCCGTAGTCGACGACGCCGTTCACGGTGGCGTGGTAGTACTCGCCTTCGGCCACGTCCGCCGGCGTGCAGTCCGGCGCGAGCCGATACACGGCCGGCGCGCCGTCGCCGGTGTCGGAGGGAGCAGTCATGTTGAACTGGGTTCGTCGGAGCGACGTAAAAGGGTTTGCAAGCCGTCCGAGCGCCCGAATTCGGCGTTCGCGCGCTCGGGGCGATACATTGAAACCGGGGGACTGGGTAACACGGACAGATGGGGTTTCTCGACCTGCTGACGTGGCTCCGTGAGGGGTTCCGCACGAGCGAGGACGAGAGTCCCGACCCGGCCGCGTACGAACCGATGGCCGACGCCGCCGAGGGCGCGTCCGTGTCGGCCGACATCCTCGCGGGCGCGGGCGAACACACGAAGATTCCCGTCGCGGAGCACCTCGAAGACGGCGAGCAACCCCACCACATGCTCAGGGGCGGCGAAGTGATCGCCGTCGACGAATCGGACAACGTCGCCCGACAGTACCCGGCTCTGGAGACGGTGGCGGTGGCGACGGACAGCCGCCTGCTGGTCGTCGTCGGGAGCCACGTGTCCGACGACGTCATCGCGGTCCCCCGGGAGGACATCGTCGCGGTCGACGTGGACCCCGACCGGTACCGGCGCTATCTCGTCGTCGACGCCGACACCGACGACGAACCGATGACGTTCTTCGTGGACGTCACGCTCGAAGGCGACGACGACACGATTTGGGACCTCGTTTCGTACCTCAGGGAGGGTTGAGATATAAATCAGTGACGGCCGAAATTTCGCTCAGCGACGAACCATAAATAAGAGAAGCGGCCGCCGTCGTGCGGTTTTTCGCAGCTCAGGTCGATCGACCATTCAAAACGTTTTTATAGATTGCCGCAATTCTCATGCGTAGGAATGTCATACCTAAGGGATCGGTTGATACAGGCAGCTGTAACCATGTTCGGTATCGTTACGCTTGGCTTCTTCTTCATCAGGATGATGCCGGGCGGGCCAGCCGACTACCTGTTACAACAGATTCAGTCCAACCCTCAACGGTATGGCCTGGGTCGGAACCCCACACTCGAAGAAATCTCGGAGGTCATGCGGCAACAGCTCCGGATGCCGCCGGACGCGCCGCTTCACGAACAGTACATCTCCTACTTGAAGGGCTTCTTGCTCGAGGGCGACCTCGGGAAGTCGCTCATCGTCGACCCCGACACGCCCGTGCTCGAGGTCATTCTCGAGGCGGCGCCGTGGACGATCTTCCTCTCGGTGACCGGGCTGGTGTACAGCCTCGTGATGGGGATCGTGCTCGGGTCGCTGATGGCGTACTTCGAGGGTGGAAAGTTCGACGTCGGCTCCACGGTTTTCATGATCTTCAACCGCGCAGTCCCCTACTACGTGGTGGGGATCATCCTCCTCTACTTCCTCGCCTACGTGCAGGGCTGGTTCCCGACCGGCGGCCGCTTCGACGCGACCGTCCAGAAGGGATTCAACGTGACGTTCATCGTCAGCATCTACCAGCACGCTGCCCTTCCGATCCTGTCGGTTCTGATCACAGGCTTCGGCGGGAACGCGCTCTCTATGCGGGCGAACTCCATACGTCTCCTCGGCTCCGACTACATCCGCGTCGCGCAGTTACGGGGCCTCTCGACGTACACGATCTCGACGCGGTACATCGCGCGGAACGCGATCCTGCCGATGTACACCGGCATCGTCATCGGACTTGGCGGGATCCTCGGGGGGCAGGTCATCCTCGAGGAGATCTTCGCCTACAACGGACTGGGACTGGTGATGTTCAACGCCACGGTCCAGCGGGACTTCCCGTTGCTCACGGCGTCGCTCATCATCACGACGTTCCTGTTCGTGCTCGGAACGCTGATCGCGGACTTCACGTACGCGTGGATCGACCCGCGTGCGGAGCAGTCCAGCATGGGGTGATTACGAATGGCAACTGACGAACCCACCGACGACGGACCGGACGAGTCCCCGCTTCGGGCCACGTCCGAGTACGAATCGACGCCGCTGGAAGTGTACCAGCACGGAATCGACACCTGGATCGTCGGCCCCCTGAAGGTCCTCTGGAGCGACTACCGCGGGAAGGTCGGACTCATGATCGTCCTCTTCTACGTGCTCGTGGGGACCGTCGGGACGGTCGTGTGGCCCGTTCCCGGGCCGGGAGAGCCGTACACGTCCACCGTTCCCTTCCAGTCGATGGCACATCCGCTCGGCACGACTGAGAACGGGAGCGACCTGCTCGGGCTGATGATCCACTCGACGCCGGACATGTTCAAGATGATGATCGCGGGCTCCATCGTCGGCAACATGATCGGCGTCACCGTCGGCCTGATCGCCGGCTACTCGGGCGGCCTGCTCGACAAGACGCTGATGACGATCACCGACACGTTCGGCTCGATCCCGGGGCTGCCGCTCCTGCTGATCCTGACGGCGCTCATCGAGCCGAAGAACCCCTACCTGATCGGGATCATCCTGAACCTGCAGGGGTGGACGGGGCTAGCACGTGCGCTGCGGTCACAGGTGCTCCCGCTCCGCAACAAGGAGTACGTGGAAGCCTCGAAGACGATGGGCCAACCCACTTCGAACGTCTTCCTCAAGGGCATCCTCCCGGAACTGCTCCCCTACATCATGATCGGTCTGATGGGCGGGGCGACGGGCATCGTGCAGGCCTCGGTCGGTCTGTACTTCCTCGGCGTCCTGCCGTACAACCAGATGAACTGGGGCGTCGTGCTCAACGAGGCCCGGGTGAACGGCGCGCTGCTGACCACGGACCTGGCGCACTGGCTCCTGGTCCCGCTGGTGACGCTGACCACGCTGACGTTCGGACTGACGCTACTGGCACAGGCGTTCGACCAGGTGTTCAACCCCCGCGTGCGGGCGAGGCACCTCGGTCGGGCACGTGAGGGTAGAGAGCCCGACGAGGACGAAGAGAAGTCGGGCGACACGATGACGCAGGTCGGCGGCAACCTCTAATCGACCATATCACACACAACCATGTCTGAAACCGAAATGCGGTCCGAGACAGACGAGCCGGCATCGGACCCGGTGCTCGAAATCAAGAACGCGACGGTCTCGTACGAGATGAGTCGCGGCCGGGCACGGGTCCTCAACGACGTGAGCGTCAGCGTAGAGCGCGGCGAGACGCTGGGCGTCGTCGGAGAGAGTGGCAGCGGAAAGTCGATCTTCGCGTCGTCGATCCTCGACGCCGTGGAGGATCCCGGCCTCCTCGAAGGAGACGTGATCTTCCACCCCGAGAACGGCGAGTCGGTGAACGTCCCCGACCTCGACGGGGGCGACCTCCGGCGCGTCCGCTGGGACGAGATCTCGATGGTGTTCCAGGGCGCGATGAGCTCCTTCAACCCCACCCAGCCCCTCCGCGTGCACTTCGAGGAGACCCTCGAAGCGCACAACGAAGACAAGGATGCGGGGATGGAGCGGGCCCGCGGGATCCTCCGGGATCTGAACCTCGAACCGGACAAGGTGCTTGGCTCCTACCAGCACACGCTGAGCGGGGGCCAGCGCCAGCGCGCGCTGCTAGCCCTGAGCCTGCTCCTCGAACCCGAGGTGCTGGTCCTCGACGAGCCGACGGCGGCGCTCGACCTGCTGATGCAGCGCACGATCCTGCGCCTGCTCCAGACGGTCAAGGAGGAGTACGACCTGACCATGGTGTTCATCACCCACGACCTGCCCATCGTGGCGGGCATCGCGGACCGACTCGCGGTGATGTACGCCTTCGAACTCGTCGAGGTCGGCGAGACGCGGGAGGTGATGCGCGACGGCTCTCACCCCTACACGAGAATGCTGCTCAACTCCACGCCGAACTTCGAGATGTCGGTCGAGGACATCAACCCCGTCGAGGGGTCGAGTCCCGACCCGGTCAACATCCCCGTGGGCTGTCCCTACCACCCGCGGTGTCCCGTCTCCGACGACCGGTGCGAGGAGGAGAAGCCCGCGCTGGTCGAGGTCGAGGAGGGGCATCAGGCGGCCTGCTTCTACACGGACCGGGCGAAAGACGAAATCGAGGTCTCCCTCGGAGGTGACGGCGAATGAGCGCCGACGACGCCGACACCGCGGCCGATGAGACGACGACCGGCGGCGACGAAGACACGCCGGTACTCGAACTCGACGACGTGGTCGTCCACTTCGAGCAACAGGAGTCGCTCGTCCAGCAGGCGCTCCCGGACTCGGTCGGCGAGCGCTTCGGGATGACCGAGCCGCCGGTGCAGGCGGTCAACGGCGTCTCTCTCGACATCGAGGAGGAGGACGTGATCGTGCTGGTCGGGGAGAGTGGCTCGGGCAAGTCGACGCTGGGCCGCACCGCGGTCGGCCTCGAGGAACCCACCGAGGGGACGATCCGCTACCGCGGCCACGACATCAACGACGTGCGCAGGGGCACCCACGGCGATCAGGACCTGATGTGGGAGGACGTGCGCCGCGCGCTCCAGATCATCCACCAGGACTCGACAGCCGCGCTGAATCCCTACCGGACGGTTCGGGCCATCCTCTCGGAGCCGCTGAAGCTCTGGTACCCGGACCTGGACATGAACGACCGGTACGAGCGGCTCACCGCCATGCTGCGCACGACGGGGATCACCCCCGCCGAGGAGTACCTCGACCGGTACCCCCACCAGCTGAGCGGCGGCGAGAAGCAGCGCGTGGCGATCATCCGCGCGATGCTGGTCGAACCGGACGTGATCCTCGCGGACGAGGTCGTGAGCGCCCTCGACGTGTCGCTCCGGATCGACATCATGGACCTCCTGCTCGACCTGCAGGACATGGTGGGCACGTCCTACGTGTTCATCTCGCACAACCTGACCAACGCCCGCTACTTCGCGGAGAAGGCCGACGGCCGCATCGCAGTGATGTACATGGGCAACATCGTCGAGATTGGGCCCGCGGCGGAGGTCATCGAGAACCCCAAACATCCGTACACGAAGATCCTGAAGTGGGCGTCGCTCTCCCTCGATCCCGAGGAGATCGACATCATGGAGGACTCGCCCATGATGACCCAGGACGCGCCGGACCCGTCGGACCCGCCGACGGGGTGTCGCTTCCGCGAGGCGTGTCCGAAGGCTCGCGACGCCTGCGCCGAGGCGGAACCGACGCTCGGCTCCAAGGCCGGCGACACCCACGTCGCGGCGTGTTACCGCGAAGTGCCGGATCACGAGTACTGGGACAGCAACTGGGCCCACGACGGCGAAGAACACGACATCCCCGAATAACACAGTAACCGAGGCATCCACCCATGGCATACATCTCATCCATCGTCGCGTCGCGGTTCGAACATCCGATCCTGGCGAGCCTGATCGGGTTCAGCATCGTGCTGGGCCTGATGGGCCTGTTCATGAGCGAGGCCTACCGGCTGCTGCAGTCCCCGGTCCCGGGCGCCCTCATCGACCTCTGGGAGCCGGTCGTCGAGCCCCTCGCCGTGAAGCACACGCCGGACCCGAGCCAGCCCGAACAGACGATCGGCACGCTGCACCCGGTCGCGTCCGCGTTCATGGGCGTGTTCAGCCTTCTCTGGGGCGCCCTCGCGATGCTGGGCTACGGCATCTTCGCGACCGCGAAGGTCCTCTCCATCGTCCGCGACCAGATGGCGCCGACCTCGGCCTGACTCAGCGGAACGGCTCGAACGGATCCCAGTTGTAGCGCAACATCACGCCGATGATGATCATCGCCGCGGCGATGTGAACGAAGCTGAGGACGATCACGACCCGCGTCGCCGGCCCGGGATTCGACAGGTACGAAAGGATCAGAAACAGCGTCAGCGTCACGAGGACGGACATGATCCCGGCCCAGAACTTCCGATTCATACACCGAGTCTGCGGCGGGCCGGTGATAGACGTTACGCACGGCGACGCGGCCCCCTCGAAAGGTCTTTGCACGGGGGCGGACCTACGGAGAGTATGCCGCTGTTCGGCACCCGCGCGGTCGTCGGCATCGCGCGCGACGCCCTCGACTTCGCCCGGGAGGCGGCACGCGACGCCCACCCCGACGAGTACATGGGGCTGTTGCGGGGCGAGCGTGCCAGCCACTTCGACATCGACGTCGACGCGGGGCGCCACGACTACCTCGTCACCGACGTGCTCGTCATCCCGGCGACGGAGACGAGTCCGACGAGCGCCTCGGTGAAGAGCAACCTCGTCCCCAACGACGGCAACACGATGGGGTCGATCCACTCGCATCCCAACGGCGTCCTCCGCCCGAGCGACGAGGACCTGATGACCTTCGGGAAGGGCGCGGCCCACGTCATCCTCGGCGCGCCCTACGGGCCCGAGGACTGGCGCGCCTTCGACCGAGAGGGCGAGCCCCGGGACCTCCGGGTGTTCGACGTCGACCTCGACGACGCGGAATCGTTCTTCGACTTCACGCAGGCCGACATCGACGAGGAACTGCGATGACCCGGGTCTGCGCGCAGGGGACCTTCGACGTGCTCCACCCGGGGCACGTCCACTACCTCGAGGAGGCCAGGTCGATGGGCGACACCCTCCACGTCATCGTCGCCCGCTCCGAGAACGTGACCCACAAGCCGGACCCGATCCTCGACGGGCGCCAGCGCCGGGACGTGGTGGGCGCGCTCGACGCCGTCGACGAGGCACGACTGGGCCACCCCGAGGACATCTTCGTGCCCATCGAGGACATCGACCCGGACGTGATCGCACTCGGCCACGACCAGCACCACGACCGCGACCGGATCGCGGGCGCCCTCGACGACCGGGGCATCGACTGCGAGGTGCGCCGGTGCTCGGGCCGGTCGCCGACCTACGACGCCGAACTTCTCTCCACGCAGGCGATCATCGACCGGATCATCGCCGAGCGGAACTGATCAGCGCGGGAGCCAGAGGACCACGGTCCGCCCGTCGTCCCGGAACTCGATGTCCCCGCCGTAGGACTGCGCGATCCACTTCGCGGTCCAGAGACCGAGGCCACTGGAGTGCTCGAGTTGCGTCTCCGGTTCGTCGCCGGTGAGCAGGTCGCGTTCGGTCGCCGGCACCCCCGACCCCGAATCGGTGACCGCGACCCGCGCCCGGTCGTCGCAGGTCACCTCGACCGAGACGGGGGGCTGGCCGTGCTCGACGGCGTTCGAAACGAGTTCGCGGACCGCGACCCGGAACTGCCGGCCCGCGTCCACCGAGCAGTCGTCGCGGGACAGTTCGATCTCCGCCTCGGGGGCGGCCTCGCGCACGTCGGCGACGGCGGCCGACGCGAGGGCCGCGACGTCGACCCGATCGACGTCTTCGTCGTCCCTGTCGAGGGCGCGATCGATCTCCGTCGCGGCGTCGCTGAGCGCCGCCAGCGCGTCCGCGCGCTCCCGGACGGGGTCGCTGTCCCCCACGCGGTCGGCGACGCCCGCGAGGAGTTGGGACTCGGTGCGAAGGTTGTGGCGGAGGACGCGCGTGAACACCGCGGACTTCCGCTGCTCGGTGGCGAGTTCCTCCGCGCGGATCCGCCGCACGTCGTTGACGCCGATGATGACGTGCGCGAAGGCGGTGATGGCGAGGATGACGGCCGCGAAGAAGGGCGGGACGCTGATCGCGGCCACCTGACTCGCGATGCCCAACACGACGAGCGTCAACACGAGCCCCGCAGTGGTCCACCCCGCGACGCGGAGCGCCGCGTCGGTGGCCAGATCCGCGCGCAACAGGACGGCGGCCCCGCCGATCAGCGAGAGGGAGACGACGACGCCGAGCGACGCGAGCACGAAGCCCCACGTGCCGTCGGCGCCGGCGATGAGATACTGTGCTGGCGGCACCGCGAGCGCGGCACCCACGACGGCGAGAAAACTCCCGGCGATCAGTCGAGACGTGTGCATTGTCCCGCCATCGGACGGGGGACCTTTCTACCTGTCGGCGCGTCAGAGGTAGCCGTGCTCGGCGAGGCGCTCGACGGCCTCGCGGAGTCGGTCGCGGCTGGCGGCGTAGGAGATGCGGGCGTAGCCGGGCGTGCCGAAGGCGCTCCCCGGCACGGTCGCGACCTGCGCGTCCTCGATGGCGCCCTCGCACCACACCTGATCGACGGGGTCGTCGCCGACCTCGGCGTCGGCCATCGCCGGGCAGTCGGCGGCGGTCGGCACCATCATGTAGAACGCCCCGTCGGGGACGGCCACGTCGACGTCGTGCTCGTCGAACAACTCGACCAGCATGTCCCGGCGCTCGCGGAACGCCTCGACCATCTCGTCGACGGCCTCGTCGGTGTTCTCCAGGGCCTCGATGCCGGCGTGCTGGACGAAGTTGACCGCGCAGGTGACCGAGTGGCCGTGGAGTTTGCCGGTCTGATCGAGGAGTTCCTGCGAGGCGGCGTAGTAGCCCAGCCGCCAGCCGGTCATCGCGTAGGCCTTCGAGAAGCCGTTGACCGTGATCGTCCGGTCGCCCATCCCCTCCAGCGACCCGATGCTGGTCGGACGCTCGCCGTAGGTGATCTCCTTGTAGATCTCGTCGGAGATGACCGTGATGTCGTGCTCGACGGCGAGGTCGCGGACCCCTTCGAGCGCGGCGTCGGAGTAGACGGCGCCGTGGGGATTGCCGGGCGTGTTGACGACGAGGAGTTCGGTGTCGTCGGAGACCGCCGCCGCGAGGTCATCGAGCGCCGGTTCGAGCTGGAAGTCGTGGCGGGCGGTGTCGACGCGAGTCAGCGAGCCGCCGGCGATCTTCACCATCGCCTCGTAGGAGACCCACGCCGGGTCGAGCAGGGCGACCTCGTCGCCGTCGTCGATGAGCGCCTGCACGATCTCGAAGAGGCCCTGCTTGCCGCCGGGCGTGACGACGACGTCGTCGGCGTCGTACTGGTCGAGGCCGTCGTCGTGGAGCTTCTCCGCGATGGCCTCGCGGAGCGGCGGGATGCCGTTGGGCTGGGTGTAGCCGGTCTCCCCGGCGTCCATGGCCTCCTTGGCGGCGGCCTTGATGTTCTCGGGCGTGTCGAAGTCGGGCTCCCCGATCCCGAGATCCACCACGTCTTTCCCCTCGTTCTCCAGTTGGGAGGCGAGGTTGCTGATCGCGACTGTCGCGCTCGGTTCCACACGGTCGACGCGAGCGGCAAATTCGAGTGTCATTGTAGTTCCTCGGCGAGTTCGATGGCGCTCGTGACCGCGGACGCGCCCTTCTCGGTGCGCGCGGCGGCCTCGTCTTCGCTCATGCCCGGGCCGGTGATGCCCAGCGTGACGGGGGTGTCCCGATCGAGGGCGACCTCGGTCAGGCCCTGCGCGGCGGCGTCCGCGATGACCTGATCGTGGTCGGTGTCGCCCTCGATGATGACACCGAGGACGGCCACGGCGTCGACGCCGTCGCGGCGCGCCAGACGGTCGGCGGCGAGTGGCGTATCGTAGGCGCCCGGGACCGACAGCGTCTCGACCACGTCGGCGCCGCGGTCGGCCGCGGCTTCGCGGGCGGACGCCGCCATCGCCTCGATGAGGGACCCGTGTTTGTCGTACTGGGCGACCACCAGACCGAGCGCCACCATACACGCACGGTTCGGCGGGTCGCTAAAAGGTGTACCGTTCCCTCCGGAAGCCTTCTAAACTCGGGGGACACATCGGCCGGCATGCGACGGATTCGGACGCGGCCCGCCCTCCTCGGCGTCCTCGCCGCGACCGCGCTGGGCCTGCTCGTGCGACTGTGGGCGCTGGGGGCGCGCACCGCCCACCCCGAGGAGGCGCGCCTCGGCGTCAGCGTCCTCAACGTGATGGAAGCGAGCAGCTACGTCTACACGCCGGTCTTCCACGGCCCGCTCCTCTACCACCTGAACAGCACCGTCTTCACGCTCTTTGGCCCCGCCGACGCCACGATGCGCCTCGCCGTGGCCCTGATCGGCGCAGCCCTCCCGCTCACGGCGTGGCTGTTCCGCGAGCGGCTCTCGGATGCGGCGGTCGTCGCGCTCGCGGGCCTGCTGGCGCTCACCCCGGTCGTAGTTTACTACTCGAAGTTCGCGGGCAACGACGTGCCCCTCGCCGTCTTCGGGCTGGCGACCGTCGGCTTCGGCGTTCGGCTCGCCGACACGGGCCGCCGCCGCTACCTCTACGCGGGCGCGGTGACGCTGGCGCTCGCGGCCGCGACGAAGTGGTACGCCCTCCTCTACGTCGGCTGCTGGCTCGGCGCGGCGGCGCTCCTGCTGGACTATCGGCTGTTCACCGCGGCCGCTGGCGACGACGACGCGGAGGCGGTCGCCGGGGACACCCTCGCAGCGGCCCGCGACGCGCTGGACGCGTGGGCGCTCCCGCTGCTCGGTGCGGCGGGCCTGTTCCTCGCCGCGTGCGTGCTCCTGTTCGCACCGCGGCCCGAGATCTGGAACGCCGTGACCTCGCCGGGCCTGCTCCCCGAGGTGATCGACCGCGGGACGGTGACGGCGTGGGACCGCCTCTACGCCGAGTGGATCCGCGACCGGCCGACGACCCGCCATCCCTTCACCGACTACTTCACCGCGTACGTGCGGACGATCATCTCCGGCGGCGCGGTCGCGGTCGGCCTCGGCGCCGTCGGCTTCGTGATCGACCGGTACTCGGGCGGCGGCCAGCGCGACGCGGTGGCCTTCGCGACGTACTGGGGCGCCGCCGGCTTGCTGCTCTACCCCGCAATCGCCCCGGACCCGGGCGCGTGGAACGCCGTCCACACCGTGGTCCCCCTCGCGATCCCGGCGGCGGTGGCCCTCGCAGCGATCTATCGAAGGGGCCGCCGGGCGCTCGCGGCGGACCGGCGCGAACTCGCCGCCGTCGCGGGGGTCGCGCTCCTGCTCGTCGGCGGCCACGTCGCCGCGGGCGCGGTCGGCGCGACGGCCGGGCCGGCGAACGGCGGCCCCCTCGCGGGGGCGGACCAGCCGGCGGACGACCTCCAAACGGCGCTCGAACCCCTCGACGAGATCGCGGCGGGCAACGAGGGCGTCGACGTGGCGATGTTCGGCACCGAACTCCGGACCGGCGGGGACCGGCAGCCACTCGACTGGTACGCTCGGCTGGCCGACGCGGAGTTCGAGACGTACGACACGACCTTCGACCTGCCGGACGATCCGCCGCCCGTGGTCGTGGCCGCGAACGTGACCGACGAAGATCAGGCGGAGACGTCGGCCCAGCGCGTCGCGGCGGAGCTTGACGGCTACGAGCGGATCGGTCCCGTCGAGGCGCGCGGCGACGGCTCCCTGCCGCTCGTGATCTTCCTCGACCGGGATCGGTAACGCTTACGTCGGGCGGGCCGAACGGAGAGCCGTGACGGACACGGACACGCTGACCGGCGATCCGGTGGTTCTCGGCGTCGTCGGCGGCGGACAACTGGGCCGCATGCTCGCGGAAGCCGCGTCGCCGCTGGGCGTCGAGGTGCTCGTCCTCGACCCGACGCCGGACTGCCCGGCCGCGGCGGTGGCGCGCGATCAGATCGTCGCGGACTTCGACGACCGGGACGGCGTGCTCGAACTCGCCGAGCGGGCCGACGTCGTGACGGTCGAGATCGAACTCGCTGACCCGGACCTGCTCGCGGAGGTGCGCGCGGAGACCGACACGCCGGTCCACCCCGATCCGGAGTCGATCCGGACGACGCGGGACAAGCTGGTCGAGGCGTCGTCGCTGGCGGACGCGGGTGTCCCGGTGCCCGCGTTCCGGAGCGTCGACGACGAGAGCGATCTCAGGGACGCCGTCGACGATCTGGGAGCACCGCTAATGTTGAAGGCCCGCCGCGGTGGCTACGACGGGCGCGGAAACGAGGTCATCGAGTCGGTCGCCGAGGCCGAGTCCGCGTTCGGCGACCTCTCGGGGCTGGTGGCCGAGGAGCTGATCGACTTCGAGCGGGAGCTCTCGGTGATGGGCGTCCGCGGCGCCGACGGGATCGACGCGTACCCCGTCGTCGAGAACGTCCACGAGGCCGAGATCCTGCGGGAGACCATCGCGCCGGCGCGCGCCGGCGACGAGGTCCGGGAGCGGGCGGCGGCGGTCGCCCGCGAGGTGCTGGGCGCCCTCGACGGCCGCGGCGTGTTCGGCATCGAGTTGTTCGAGACGGGCGACGGCGACGTGCTGGTGAACGAAATCGCGCCCCGGCCGCACAACTCCGGGCACTACACCATCGAGGCCGCGCCGACCTCGCAGTTCGAGCAGCACGCCCGCGCCACGCTGGGCCTGCCGCTGGGCGCGACGGCGCTGCGGGGCGACGCGGCGATGGTCAACATTCTCGGGGACGTCGCGGAGGCCGGCCCGGTCGAACTCGCGGGCGTCCACGACGCCCTCGCGCGGCCGGGCGTGCACCTGCACTGGTACGGCAAGCGCGAGGCCCGACCCCTGCGGAAGATGGGGCACCTCACCGCGACGACGGCAGACGGCGTGGCCGATCCGCTGGCGGCGGCCCGCGACGCGCGCGACGACTTGACCTTCGAGTGATCATGTCAGAACTGGACGACCTCATCGACGACTTCGAGGCGGAGGCCGCCCGCGACCGGCCGGACGCGGAGACGCCGGACGTGGGCATCATCATGGGTTCGGACTCGGATCTGGACGTGATGGCGGGGGCCCACGACGCCCTCACGGATCTGGGCTTCGCGGAGGTGACCGACTACGACGACCCGCCGGAGGCGCGTTTCACCTTCGAGTCCTACGTCGTCTCGGCCCACCGGACGCCCGATCTGATGTACGCCTACGGCGAGACGGCGGCGGACCGGGGGATAGACGTGATCATCGCGGGCGCGGGCGGGAAGTCCGCGGACCTGCCGAACATGACGGCCTCGATCGCGTACCCGATCCCCGTCGTCGGCGTGCCCGTCCAGGAGAAGTCCGTCGACTCGGTGGTCGGGATGCCGACCGGCGCGCCGATCACGGCCGTCGACGCGGGCAAGTCGTACAACGCGGGGCTGTCGGCCGCACAGATCCTCGCGCGCGAGCACGAGTCGATCCGCGAGCGGCTGGTCGACCTCCACGCGGGGCAGGGCGACTCGGTGGCGTCGGTGTCCCGGTCGCTGCACGAACTCGGGACGCCGGGCTTCCGGGAGCGGCGGTAAGAGGCCCGAGCGGCGTGGAATCGCCGCGTGGCGGGGCGAACTGCGTAAATCAACGTTTATGGTTGTCGGCTCCAAACCGCCATCCAGGACATGAATCAGTGGCTAGCTATCGGCGCGCTGGGGGTCGTCGCCATACTCATCCCGCTGAGCATGGCGGCGGTCTCGTGGCTGCTCCGGCCGCGCGTCCCGGAGCAGGGGAAGACCGCCGTGTACGAGAGCGGCGAGGTACCGACCGGGACGACGCGCATCCGGTTCAACATCCAGTACTACATGGTCGCCTTGCTGTTCGTCGTCTTCGACATCGAGACCGTCCTCATCTTCCCGTGGACGGTCATCTACCGCGACGCGGTGTCCTCGGCGGGCGCCACGGCGGTGCTCTGGCCGATGCTTCTGTTCATCGGACTGCTGGTCGTCGGCCTCGTGTGGGCGTGGCGCAAGGGCGCCGTCAAGTGGGTGCGGAACCCCGAAACCGGCCGCGGACAGGTGAGATCTTATGAGTGACAGTCCACGAGACGCCATCACAGGCACGGACGAACCGAGCACCAAGACGCGCGAGGCCCGCACCGGCAGCGGCCTCGACGACCGGTTCAACTCTCGGCTTCGGGAGGCCTTCGGCTCGACCCCGTTCATCCTCACGAAGTTCGACAAGTTCATGAACTGGGTCCGGGGCTCCTCGATGTTCATGCTGCAGTTCGGCATCGCCTGCTGCAGCATCGAGATGATGCACACCTACTCGGTCAAACACGACCTCGACCGGTTCGGCGCGGGGGTCCCCCGCGCGTCGCCCCGGCAGGCCGACGTGATGATCGTGCCGGGCACCATCGTCTCGAAGTTCGCCCCGCGCATGAAGCGCGTCTACGACCAGATGCCCGAGCCGAAGTTCGTCGTCAACATGGGGAACTGCTCGGCCTCGGGCGGCCCGTTCCAGGAGGGCTACAACGTCGTGAAGGGCGCCGAGGAGGTCATCCCGGTCGACATCCACATCCCGGGCTGTCCCCCGCGCCCCGAGGCGCTGGTCTACGGGGTCGCGAAGCTTCAGGAGCGGATCTCGAACGGCGAGTCCAGCCCGGTGACGGTGAAGCCGTACGAACTCGAACAGTTCGGCGACCTCGACCGGGACGAACTCGTGGAGAAGCTCGCCGACGACATCGACGAGGAGACCCTCGTCATGCGCTACAACTTCGCTGATTCGCCATGAGCACACAGAAAGAGTCCACCGACACCGAAGCCGTCGAGACGGCCGGCGTCGACTACGACCGGCTCGAACAGCTGCTCGGCGACGCGGTGATCGGTCGCGAGAGCCACGTCAACGCCGAGGGGTTCGTCGTGCGCGCGGACGCGGTGCAGGACGCGCTCGGCACCCTCAAAGAGGAGGCGGGCTTCGATCACCTGTCGCTTCTGAGCGCACAGGAGTACGACGACCGCTTCGAGAGCATCTACCACCTCAAGAAGTACGACGACCCCACCCAGGAGGTCAGCGTCGTCGTCCCCACCTCGCGTGACCACCCCGTGAGCGAGTCGGCCGAGCCCGTCTTCCGGACGGCCGACTGGCACGAGCGAGAGGCCTACGACCTCGTGGGCATCGACTACGAGGACCACCCGAACCTCAAGCGCATCCTCCTCCCCGAGACGTGGCAGGGTCACCCGCTCTCGAAGGACTACAACCAGGAGAAGCCACAGGTCGTCACCCTGGAGGAGCACAAGAACCCCATCCAGGATCACCAGAACCCGGACGACACGGACACGATGTTCCTCAACATCGGTCCCCACCACCCGGCGACCCACGGCGTCCTCCACGTCGAGACGGTCCTCGACGGCGAGCAGGTCGCGGACGTCAACCCCGACATCGGCTACCTCCACCGCTGCGAGGAGCAGATGGCCCAGAACGGCACCTACCGCTACCAGATCATGCCCTACCCGGACCGCTGGGACTACGGCCCGGGCGGTCTGATCAACGAGTGGGCGTACGCGCGCGCCGCCGAGGACCTCGCGGACATCGAGGTCCCGGAGTACGCGCAGGTCATCCGGACGATGGGTGCGGAACTGTCCCGGGTCGCCTGCCACATGCTCGCGGTCGGCACCTTCGCGCTGGACATCTACGGGGACTTCACCGCCCTGTTCATGTACGCGATGCGGGACCGCGAGAAGGTGCAGAACATCCTCGAGGACCTCACCGGCCAGCGGATGATGTTCAACTACCTCCGCCTGGGCGGCGTCGTCTGGGACATCCCGGAGCCACGCGAGGAGTTCTTCGAGAAGATCCGAGACTTCCTCGACGACCTCCCGGAGGCCCTCGACGAGTACCACGACATGATCACGTCGAACGAGATCTTCCAGACCCGGTGCATCGACACCGGGATCCTCGACGCCGACACCGCCAAGGAGTACGGCGTGACGGGCCCCGTCGCCCGCGGGTCAGGCATCGACTACGACCTCCGGCGCGACGACCCCTACGGCTACTACGACGAACTCGACTGGGACGTGGTCACCGAGGACGGCGGGGACAACTACGCCCGCTTCCTCGTCCGGATGCGCGAGGTTGAGCAGTCCGCGCGCATCATCGAGCAGTGCGTCGACCTGCTGGAGGAGTGGCCCGATGACGAGCGCGAGATTCAGGCCAACGTCCCCCGCACGGTCAAGCCCGAGGCCGACAAGGAAGTGTACCGGGCCGTCGAGGGCGCGAAGGGCGAACTCGGCATCTACATCCGCTCGGACGGCACGGACAAGCCGGGCCGCTTCAAGATCCGGAGCCCCTGCTTCAACAACCTCTCCGCGCTGAAGGAGATGTCGCGGGGCGAGATGATTCCGGACCTCGTCGCCACGCTGGGTAGCCTCGACGTGATCCTCGGGGAGGTGGACCGGTAATGGCCCTGCTTCCCGAAGCCATCGGCGACCTGCTCGGCATCGGCGGCACCGCCGCCACCGATTTCGTCGCGGCGCTGCTCGGCGCGGCGCTCGTCGGCACGCTGATGCTCACGAACACCGCGCTCGCGGGCCCGTGGGCGAAGCGGAAGATCACCGCCTCCTTCACCGACCGCATCGCCATCGACCGCATCGGGCCGGCGGGGATCGGACAGATCATCCCCGACGCGCTCCGCCTGATGTCCAAGGAACTGATCGTGCCCGACGGCGTCGACCGCCCCGCGTGGGACCTCGCGCCGTTCATCGTCGCCGGGTCGGCGCTGATGGGCTTCGCGGTCATTCCGATGGGCAACGGCATCCACCTCGCGGACCCCGAGACGGGGCTCGCCTACGTGTTCGCGATGGCCTCCGTGGCCAGCATCGGGCTGGTGATGGGTGGCTACGCGTCGAACAACAAGTACTCCTTCCTCGGCGGTCTGCGCGCCGTCGCGCAGAACCTCGCCTACGAGATCCCGCTCGTCCTGACGGCGGCGTCGGTCGTCATCTTCACCGGCACGCTCCAGATGAGCGAGATCGTCGCCGTGCAGTCCGAGACGCTGGCGACGGTCGGCGGCGTGGCGATCCCCCAGTGGTTCGCGTTCGTGAACCCCTTCGCCTTCGCGCTGTTCATGATTGCGAACCTCGCGGAGGTCGGCCGGAACCCCTTCGACATCCCGGAGGCCCCGACCGAGATCGTCGCCGGCTACCAGACGGAGTACTCCTCGGTGTACTTCGTGCTGTTCTACCTCGGCGAGTTCATCCACATCTTCCTCGGCGGCGCCATCATCGCGACGCTGTTCCTGGGTGGACCCGCCGGCCCGGTCCTGCCGGGCATCGTCTGGTTCATGATCAAGATCTGGGGCGTGTTCATGTTCACGCAGTGGGCGCGCTCGGCGCTCCCCCGGCTCCGCATCGACCAGTTGATCGAGATCGGCTGGAAGGGCATGCTCGTGCTGTCCTTCGTGAACCTGCTCCTCACGGCAGTCATCGTGGGGGTGGTCCAATGATCGGCATCCTCAAAGGCATGGCAACGACGATGAAGCACGCGCTGGACGGGCAGACGTTTACGGTCTCCTACCCGGAGGAGGCGCCCGAAGTGAGCCCGCGGTTCCGCGGCGTCCACAAGTTCAGCCAGGAGCGCTGCATCTGGTGTCGGCAGTGCGAGAACGTCTGTCCGAACGACACCATCCAGATCGTGATGGACGAGCAGCGCAACGGCGAGCAGTACAACCTCCACATCGGGCAGTGCATCTACTGCCGGCTGTGCGAGGAGGTCTGTCCCGTCGACGCGATCCTGCTCACGGAGAACTTCGAGTTCACCGGCGACACCAAACACGACATGGTGTACAACAAAGAGCAGCTGAAGAACGTCCCGTGGTACAAGGACATGGACCCGCTGGCGTCGCGGGAACCCGACCGGGGCGCGTGGGTCGGCGAGGGCGAGGGCGAAGTCGACTACCAGTAGCTCCTTTTCCCCGTTCGCTCACTCGTGGACGTGCCAGGTGCCGCGGCCGACGCCGCCGCCGTAGTGGCCGTCCGAGTCGAAGACGCCGTTTCGCTCCCACGACCAGCGCGTGCGGTGGTCGTAGGCGAACGTGCCCTCGGCGGTTAGCCCACACGAGCCAGTCAGCGCGCCGCGTGCGCGGTCGCTCGCGGGCGCGAAGGTCACGTCGAGGCGCTCCGCGACCGAACTCGAGTAGTTCGACACCTCGACGCCGCCCTGCTGGTGGGGGTTCGGAAACCAGCGGCTGAGTTGCGCGTCGTTCGCACAGTCCGCGACGCGGCGCGCGTCGGCGACGGCGTACCCGCCGGTGGCCGCTGCGTGGACGGTGGTCCGCACGCGCAGGCTCTGCGAGACGAGGTTACCCACGTAGCGGCTGCCGACAGTCTGTGCGGCGTAGGTCTCGCCGGTGGGAAGGCGACCCGCGATGGTGGCCGTGCCGAGGGGTGCGTACTCCCGGCCGCCGCGTCGCTCCGGGACGAAGGTGTCGGGCTCGGGAAGCCGTCCCGTAAGTGCCCACCCCACTGGGTCGAGGACCGGATCGTCCCAGCCCCCTTCGCGCACGAACTGGTACGTGTCGATGGTGTCTCCGTTGGGGTCGGCCACGACCGTCTCGACGGGGTGCGCGGCGATCGTCTCGATGCCGTAGTGATGCGTGTCGCCGACGGTACCGAGGAGCGCGGCGAGCGCCTCGGGCGCGTCCCCGCCGGTGATCGCGACGGGCCGCCCCGCTCGAAGCGCGGCGGCGAGCGTGGCAGTCGGCGCGTCGGCCGTCGCGAGGACCAGCGTCGCCTCGTCGCGATCTGTCACCGTCCGCGGCAGGTCGGGAAGCGAGGTCGCGTCGCCGACCATCAATACGCGCTCGTCGTCGAGCGCACTGGCAGTGTCGCGGTCGAGCCCTGTGTGGGGGTCCACGCTCGGCGGCCCCGTCGCCGTCGCCGAACAGCCGGCGAGCGCGCCGAAGACGGCCGATCCGACGCCCGCCAGGGCCGCTCGCCTGTCGAGGTTCATACTCGGCGTTCGACCGACGAGGGGGTACCGGTTTCGGAGGGTACCATGGCGACTGTAGCCTCCGACCGGTGACGGGTGAAACTCGACACGCGACCGGTACTTCGCCCGTGCTCGATCGCTGTCATCGCTATGACTCGTCCCGCGCACGGTTCGCGGGTCGGCCCGCCCCCTCAGTTCGTCGCGGTGCTCGCTCGCGTCCGCCCGCGCGCGACTCACGGCTCGCGAGGCTCGCCGTTCGACCAATCGTGGTCCTCGTTGCCACTCGGACCGCGCACGTCTCGAAATCTTCAAAGGGCTCTCCTCTGAATGACCCCATAATGCCAGTTGTTGAAACGTTCGCGTTCGGGCTGTTCGCGTTCCTGACAGTTGCGAGCAGCCTGGGTGTCGTCCTCGCGCGGGACGTCTGGCACTCCGCGTTGCTGCTGGGGGCGGCGCTGTTGAGCTTCGCGGTCCACTACGTGATGCTACAGGCCGAGTTCCTCGCCGCGATGCAGATCCTCGTGTACGTCGGCGGGGTCCTCATCCTGATCACGTTCGCCGTGATGCTCACGCGCAAACAGAATACGGAGGTGACTGCCTGATGGCGTCGTGGCCACGGCTGTACCGGGGGAGCAAACTTCGGGGGCTGGCGGCTGTCGCGCTGTTCGCCGTCATGGCCGCGCTGTTCGTCGGCGCGGAGTTCGGCGACGTGGCGGGCTTTCCCGGCGACGCCTCGATTACGGCGAGCATCGGCTACGCCATGTTCAACCTCGACGGCGGCGCGGTGTCTAGCGAGGGGATGCTCGCGGCGTTCCTCGTCATCGCGCTAGTGCTCGACGCCGCTGTGGAGGGGGCCGTCTTCCTCGCCAGCCGCGACGACGACGAGGAAGGAGAACCGATCGATCCCGTCGACGGGGGTGAGCGCTGATGGCGGTCCCGATGGAGTATTACCTCCTGCTGTCCGCCGCCGTGTTCTGCATCGGCGTGTTCGGCGTGCTCACCCGTCGGAACGCGTTGCTGTTCCTGATGTCGGTCGAGCTAATGCTGAACGCCGCGAACATCAACCTCGTGGCGTTCTCCCTGTACCACGGCAACCTCACGGGGCAGGTGTTCAGCCTGTTCACCATGGCCCTGGCCGCCGCCGAGGTCGCCGTCGGTCTCAGCATCATCCTCGTCCTCTACCGGAACTTCCGGGACGTGGACGTGACAGAGGCGACGACCATGAGGTGGTAACATGAGTATGCCATTCGACCTCGCTCCGCTGATCCCGCTGTTGCCGTTTGCATCGTTCGTCATCGCGGTCGTCGTCGGGTACTTCGCGCCGCGCGCCCTGCCGAAGGGCGGCGCCATTCCCGGCATCGCGGCGACTGGACTGTCACTCGTGCTGTCGCTGTGGCTCGCCGTCGCCGTGCAGGGTGGTGAGACCGTCAACAAGTCGATCTACACGTGGGTCTCCGGACAGGGCACCTTCGACCTGCACTTCGGCGTCCTGATCGACCCGCTGTCCGCGATGATGCTCGCCATCGTCTCGCTCATCGCGACCCTCGTCCACGTCTTCTCGCTTGGCTACATGAACGACGAGGGCGAGACCGGCCTCCCGCGCTACTACGCCGGGTTGGGCCTGTTCTCCGCGAGCATGCTCGCCTTCGTCCTCGCGGACAACCTCCTGATGGCGTTCATGTTCTTCGAGCTGGTGGGCCTCTGTTCCTACCTGCTCATCGGCTTCTGGTTCCGCGAGCCGGGTCCGGCCAGCGCGGCGAAGAAGGCGTTCCTCGTCACGCGCTTCGGGGACTACTTCTTCCTCATCGGCGTCGTCGCGACGATCGCCACCTTCGGCACGTCGCGCTTCGTCGGCACCGGCGACCACCATAGCTTCCCGCACATCGCCGAACAGGCGCTCGCGGGCGAGGCCACGGTGAACACGTTCCTCGGGATGGGGCCGGAGGGCTGGTTCCCGATCGTCGGCCTCCTCGTGCTGGGCGGGGTCATCGGCAAGTCCGCGCAGTTCCCGCTTCACACGTGGCTCCCCGACGCGATGGAGGGCCCGACGCCCGTCTCCGCACTCATCCACGCGGCGACGATGGTCGCGGCCGGCGTCTACCTCGTCGCCCGGATGTACGGCTTCTACGCGCTCCTGCCGGACGTGCTCGCCATCATCGCGCTGATCGGCGGCTTCACCGCGCTGTTCGCGGCCACGATGGCCATCGTCAAGAACGAGCTCAAGCAGGTGCTCGCGTACTCGACCATCTCGCAGTACGGCTACATGATGCTCGCGCTGGGCGCGGGTGGCTACGTCGCCGCAACCTTCCACCTGCTCACCCACGCCATCTTCAAGGCGCTCCTGTTCCTGGGCGCCGGGTCGGTCATCATCGCGATGCACCACAACGAGAACATGTGGGACATGGGCAACCTCAAAGAGCGGATGCCCGTGACCTACTGGACGTTCCTCTCGGGGTCGCTCGCCCTCGCGGGCATCGTCCCCTTCGCCGGCTTCTGGTCGAAGGACGAGGTGCTGTACGAGGCGCTCGCGCACGGTCTCGGCGGCAGCACCGTGCTCCTCGTCGCGTACGCGATGGGGCTGCTCGCGGTGTTCTTCACCGGCTTCTACACGTTCCGGATGGTCGCGCTGACCTTCCATGGCGAGTCGCGCACGGAGACGGCGCGCGACCCGCACGGCGTGGGCTGGAACGTGAAGCTCCCGCTCGCGGTGCTGGGCGTCCTCGCGGCCACCATCGGCCTCGTCAACATGACGCCGGTGGCGAAGCTCACGGGCGCGGAGATCGAGTACCTCCACCAGTGGCTCGACCTGTTCGAGCCGACGGGTGCGCACCACTACGCGGAACTGCTCCACGAGTCCGGGTACAGCGTCGGCACCGCCGGCCTCGGGGAGACGAACCTCGCGCTCGCCGGCGCGGCCGTCTCGCTCGCGCTGGCGCTCGCCGGGTCGCTCTTGGCGTGGCGGCTCTACGCGGTCCGGGACCCGGTGGTCCACACGGACAAACTCGGCGGCGTGAAAACCGTGCTCTACAACAACTACTACCAAGACGAGTATCAGGTGTGGCTCGCTGAAGGACTCACGCTCCCGATCGCACGCGCCGCGGACACGTTCGATCAGGGCGTGATCGACGGCGTCGTGAACCTCGCGAGCAGCGGGAGCCTCTTCGCCGGACGACAGGTGCGGAAGCTCCAGACCGGCGTGGTCAGCACGTACGCCGCGCTGCTCACGCTGGGCTTGACGGCGCTGATCCTCGCCTTCGCCCTGCTCGGGGGGTGGTTCTGATGGTGGGCGCTGTCGAGGCGCTGCTGGCCGTCACGGCGCTCAGCGCGGTCCTCGTGATGCTCGCGCCGAACCGGGTGGCCGGAAAGCTCGCCTTCGGGCTGAGCCTCCTGCCGCTCGCGGGGAGCCTGCTGATGTACGAGGGCTTCGACGGCTCTGGCAACGCCCTCCTCGAAAGCGGCACGCTCGCCTTCGAGACGAACGAGACGTGGATCCAGCTAGGCGACATCTACGCGCTGAACTGGCACGTCGGCCTCGACGGCATCAGCATGCCGCTCGTGGTGCTGACGACGATCCTCACGTCCGCGGCCATCCTGAGCGCGTGGACGCCCATCGACGAGCGCCAGTCGCAGTTCTACGGCCTCATGCTGTTCATGGAGGCCTCGCTGCTCGGCGTGTTCGTCGCGCTGGACTTCTTCCTCTGGTTCGTGTTCTGGGAGTTCGTCCTCGTCCCGATGTACGTCATCATCGGCGTCTGGGGCGGGCCGCGGCGCCGCTACGCCGCGATCAAGTTCTTCGTCTACACGAACATCGCCAGCCTCGTCATGTTCATCGGCTTCGCGGCGCTCGTGTTCGCGCTGCCGGTGACCTCCTTCGACCTGCCGCTGATCGCGCAGTCGCTGCGCGCGGGCGAACTCGGCTCGCTCGCCGGCATCGGGCCGGAGACGCTGAAGGGACTGGCCTTCCTCGCGCTGTTCGCCGGCTTCGCGGTGAAGGTCCCACTCGTCCCGGTCCACACGTGGCTGCCTGACGCCCACGTCGAGGCCCCCACGCCCGCGTCCGTGATGCTGGCGGGGGTCATGCTGAAGATGGGGACGTACGCCCTGCTGCGGTTCAACTTCACGATGCTGCCCGACGTGGCCGCCGAGCACGCCGAACTGATCGCCATCTTCGCGGTGGTGTCGGTCATCTACGGCGCGATGCTCGCCCTGGCCCAGTCGGACCTCAAACGCATCGTCGCGTACTCCTCCATCTCGTCGATGGGGTACGTGATCCTCGGGCTGGTGGCCTACACGACCTACGGCCTAGGCGGCGCGACCTTCCAGATGATCAGCCACGGTTTCATCTCCGGGCTGATGTTCATGTGCGTCGGCGTCATCTACAACACCGCGCACACCCGGATGGTCGGCGACCTCTCGGGCGTGGCCGACCGGATGCCCGTCACCGCCGCGGTCTTCGTCGCGGCGGCCTTCGGCTACATGGGCCTGCCGCTGATGAGCGGGTTCGCCGCCGAGTTCTTCGTCTTCCTCGGCGCGTTCCACTCGACGGTGCTGGGCTCGGCGCCGCTGTTCACCGCGGCGGCGATGTTCGGCATCGTCATCGTGGCGGGCTACCTGCTGTACGCGATGCAGCGGAGCCTCTTCGGGCCGTTCTTCACGGCCGAGGACTACGAGATCACGCCCGCGGCCGCCCACGACGTGGTGCCCCTCGTCGTGTTGCTGCTCGCGGTGATCGCGCTGGGCACGGCGCCGGAACTGTTCTACGACCAGATTCAGGGCGCCGTGGTCAACCTCGCCGAGAACGGCGGTGGCGAGGCGGCCGGTCACGCCGCCGCGCTCCTCGGAGGTGGTGCATAGATGGCGACCATTCAGGCACACCCACTGACGCCCCAGATTCTGCTGGGACTGACGGCGCTGCTGGTACTGCTGTTCGACTCCATCCGCCCGAACACGCGACGCGACGGCGTGCTGGCCGCCATCTCGGCGGTCGGCTCCATCGCGGCCGGCGGCGTGGCCGCGTGGTTCATCGCGGAGGGGACCGGGCAGGCCGAGACGGGCGGCGCCATCTCGGAGTTCGGTGGCTCCCTCGTCGTCGACGGGACGAGCCTGTTCTTCTCGGTCATCTTCGCCAGCGTCACCGCGCTGGTGGTGCTGGGAAGCTACGACTACGTCCGCGAGGAGGACCACGGCGGCGCCTACTACTCGCTCGTGATGCTCGCGGCGACCGGGATGAGCCTGATGGCGGTCGCGGATTCGCTGGCCGTCGGGTTCGTCGCCCTCGAACTGGCGAGCCTCCCGTCCTACGCCCTCGTGGCCTTCCTGAAGAAGAACCGCGGGAGCGTCGAGGCGGGCACGAAGTACTTCCTCGTCGGCGCGCTGTCGAGCGCGGTGATGGCCTACGGGATCAGCCTCGTGTACGCGGCGACCGGCAGTCTGCGGTTCGCCGCCGTCGCTGACGCGCTCGCCGGCGTCGAGTCGGTGGGCGTCCTCGGCCTCGGCGTCCTGATGGTCGCGGGCGGCCTCGCGTTCAAGACCGCGAGCGTCCCGTTCCACTTCTGGGCGCCCGAGGCCTACGAGGGCGCGCCCGCGCCGGTGTCGGGCTTCCTCTCCTCGGCGTCGAAGGCCGCCGGCTTCGTGCTGGCGTTCCGCGCGTTCACCGCGGCCTTCCCGCTGGAGACGGCCATCGACCTGGGCATCAACTGGGCGCTGCTGTTCGCGGTGCTGGCGGTCGTCACGATGACGCTCGGCAACTTCGCCGCGGCGACCCAGGAGAACGTCAAGCGGATGCTGGCGTACTCCTCGATCGGGCACGCCGGCTACGTGCTGATCGGCCTCGCCGCCCTCGACGGCGGCGGCGAGCTGGTGCTGGGCGCGAGCATGATGCACCTGCTCGTCTACGGCTTCATGAACACCGGCGCGTTCCTGTTCGTCGCGCTGGTGGAGTACTGGGACGTGGGCCGCACCTTCGAGGACTACAACGGACTCGCGACCGAGGCCCCGATGGCCTGCGTCGCGATGACCATCTTCCTGTTCAGCCTCGCCGGCCTCCCGGTCGGCGCGGGCTTCCTCTCGAAGTACGTCCTCTTCATGGGGGCGGTGGGCGCGGGCTACTCGTGGCTCGCCCTGATCGCGGCCGTGAACAGCGCGCTGTCGCTGTTCTACTACTCCCGCGTCGTGAAGGCGATGTGGTTCGAGGACCCGTCGGGCGACTTCGGCATCGAGCGCCGGCCGGTCGGCATCTACGCGGCGCTGATGGTCGCAGCGGCCGTCACCGTCGCGCTGCTCGTCGCCTTCAACCCCGTGGCCGAGACCGCGATCTCGGCGGCGGGCGGACTGCTCGGGTAGCGGGTTCCCCAAGAGATGGTTTCCCGGCTCGTGCTCGGGTGTAGTACCCCGGGCAACGCCGCCCTGCGCGCCCTCGACGACGGTGAGGTGCACGTGATCGACGGCAACGAGAGCCGGGTCGAGACGCTTCGCAACGAGGGGATCGACGCGCACGCCGGCGACCCCACCGAGCGAGCGGCCATCCGCGAGGCTGGCCCGGTCGACGTGGTGTTCGTCGCCGGCCGGGACCCGGCGATCAACGAGCGCGCGACCGCCGCCGCCGCGGACGCGCTTCCCGACGCGCGCCTCGTCGTCTACTTCGGTCGCGACGCGACGCGTGACCAGCGACGCGCGATGCGAACGCGTGCCGACCGAGTGCTCGACGAGGGGACGGCCGTTCTCGATCGCCTCGACGAGGTGACCGAGGCGGGCGTCGGACGGATCCGTGGCCTCAGGACCGCGCTGAACGGCGTCGAGGGGTCGCTGGCGGTCGTGCCCCACTCGAACCCGGACCCGGACGCGATTGCGGCCGCGGTGGCGCTCGTGCGGATCGCCCGCTCGGTGGGGGTCCCCGCGGACGTGTACTACCACGGCGAGATTTCCCATCAGGAGAACCGCGCCCTGGTGAACCGCCTCGGCTACGACCTGCGAACGCTGGGCCCCGACGAGGTGCCGGAGGCCGAGGCAGTCGCGCTCGTCGATCACTCCGAACCCGGCGTCAACGACGACTTGCCGCGCGATCTGGTTCCGGCGATCGTCATCGACCACCACCCCAGCGACGGCGAGGTGCGCGGCGAGTTCGTGGACGTACGCGTCGGCGTCGGGGCAACGTCGACCCTGCTGACCGACTACCTCCGCGGCGTCGGCCTCACGCCGGACCCGGACGTGGCGACGGGGCTGCTGTACGGCATCCGCGTCGACACGAGCGACTTCACCCGCGAGACGACCGTCGAGGACCTGGAGGCCGCGGGCGTCCTCCTGCCCCACGTCGACCGGGACGCCGTCGCAGAGATCGAGAGCCCGAGCGTGAGCGGCGACACGCTCGACACCATCGCCCGCGCGATCAGGAACCGCCGGATCCGGGGCGAGGCGCTGGTGAGTTGCGTCGGCGCGATCAGCGACCGGGACACGCTGGCGCAGGCCGCGGACCGACTGCTGACCCTCGAAGCGGTCTCGACGACGCTCGTCTGCGGGTTCATGAGCGGGACGGTGTACATCTCCGCGCGGACCCGGGGGACGGACGTCGACCTCGGCGCGACGCTCCGGACGGCGTTCGGCGACATCGGAAGCGCGGGCGGCCACGCCGACATGGCGGGCGCACAGATCCCGCTCGGCCTGTTCTCGGAGGTGGAGTCGCAGGCGGAATCCTCGCTGACCACCATCCTCGCGAACGTCGTGACCGAGCGGTTCGTCACCGCGATCAGGGCGCGGGGCGGGTGAAGCCTTTTCCCCCGCCGGCCCGGAGTCACGCCCGATGGACGTCGCCGACGCGGGCGAGGGCGTCTCGACGCCGCTCGTCAGCGACTACATGACCACGGACGTGGTGACCGTCGACCCGGACGACAGCGTCGCCGTGGTCGCCGAGCGGATGAGCCAGAGCCGCAGCCACAACGGCTTCCCCGTCTGCGAGGGCCAGCGCGTGGTCGGCTTCGTGACCGCGCGGGACCTGCTGGGGGCCAAAGAGCGAGTGCCCGTCAGCGAGGTGATGAGCGAGGAACTGCTCGTCGCCCACCCCGAGATGAAGGTCAACGAGGCCGCACGCGTCATCCTCCGCTCGGGCATCCAGAAGCTCCCGGTCGTCGACGACGACGGCGACCTCGTGGGGATCATCAGCAACACGGACGTGATCCGGAGCCAGATCGAGCGCGCGACCCCGGAGAAGGTGGGGCGCCTGCGCCGGACTCTGGAGTCGATCCACGGCGTCGAGACGAGCGAGGAGCGCCGCTCCGTCGCACTCGACGACCTCGTGCCGACGCAGTCGCAGGTGTACGCCGACGAACTCGAGGGACGCCGCTACGAACTCGAACGGGGCCTCGCCGAACCGCTGGTCGTCATCCGGGCCGGGCCGGACGGAAAGCTCCTGCTCGCCGACGGCCACCACCGCGCGCTCGCCGCCGGCCGGATCGGGATGGCGGACATCGACGCCTACGTCATCGTCATCGCGGAGCCGATCGAACTCGGGATGGAGCGCACGGCCAAGCGGGAGGGGCTCTCCACCATCGACGACGTGGAGGTCGTCGACTACGCGCGACACCCGCTCGTGGAGTCCACGAAGCGCCTGCAGTAGCCGCGCCGTCACGGAGTTCTCCCGAGCCAAAAATTTATAAGGGGCGTCGAAAACATTCCGACAGATCATGACAGACGACGGCGTGGAAGTCGACCTCGAAGCGCGCCTCGCCGAGCAGGAAACCTTCGAGCCCTCCGAGGAGTTCGTCGAGCAGGCGAACGTCTCCGACCCGGAGATTCACGAGGAGTTCTCGGAGAACTGGCCGGAGTGCTGGGAGCGGGCCGCGGACCTCCTCGACTGGGAGTCGGAGTACGACACGGTTCTCGACGATTCCGACGGACCGTTCTACGAGTGGTTCGCGGACGGCACCCTCAACGCCTGTTACAACTGCGTGGACAGACACGTCGAGAACGGGGCGAAGAACCGCGCCGCCATCGAGTGGGAGGGCGAGCACGGCGAGACGCGGACGTACACGTACCAGGACCTCTACCGGGAGGTCAACGAGTTCGCGGCCGCGCTCCGCGAGATGGGCGTCGAGGAAGACGACGTGGTCACTCTCTACATGCCGATGGTGCCCGAGTTGCCCATCGCGATGCTGGCCTGCGCGCGCATCGGCGCGCCCCACTCGGTCGTGTTCGCGGGCTTCTCGGCGGACGCGCTGGCGACGCGGATGAACAGCGCGGACTCGGAGTATCTGGTCACCGCCGACGGCTACTACCGGCGCGGCGACCCCCTCGACCACCTCGAAAAGGCGAACGAGGGGCTCGAGGACGTCGAGCACGAGGTTTCGGACGTGGTCGTCGTCGACCGCCTCGGCGACGACGGCTTCGACCACGGCCTCGCAGAGAATCAACACGACTGGGACGACCTGCTGGCGGCCCATCAGGGCGCGCGGATCGACCCGGTGGAGCGCAGCGCCGAGGACATGCTCTTCTTGATGTACACCTCCGGCACCACCGGGGAGCCGAAGGGGGTCAAGCACACGACGGGGGGCTATCTGGCCTACACGGCGTGGACCTCCCACGCCGTCCTCGACGTGAAGCCCGAGGACACGTACTGGTGCTCGGCGGACATCGGCTGGATCACGGGGCACTCCTACATCGTCTACGGGCCGCTGGCGCTCGGCACGACGACGGTGATGTACGAGGGGACCCCCGACTACCCCGAGAAGGACCGCCTCTGGGAGATGGTCGAGAAGTACGCCGTCGACATCTTCTACACGGCGCCGACGGCCATCCGGGCGTTCATGAAGTGGGGCACGGAGTACCCCGAGGCCCACGACCTCTCCTCGCTTCGCCTGCTGGGGACGGTGGGCGAGCCGATCAACCCCCGCGCGTGGAAGTGGTACTACAAGCACATCGGCGGCGAGGACTGCCCCATCGTGGACACGTGGTGGCAGACAGAGACGGGCGGGATGATGGTCACGACGCTGCCGGGCGTCAACGAGATGAAGCCCGGATCCGCCGGGCCGCCGCTGCCCGGGATCAGCGCCGAAGTGGTCGACGGCGCGGGCGACCCGGTCTACGCGGGCGACGCGGGCTACCTCGTCGTGACGGACCCGTGGCCGGGGATGCTCCGCACGCTCTACCAGAACGACGAGCGCTTCATCGAGGAGTACTGGGAGGAGTATTCGGACCCCGAGGCCGACGAGTGGGTGTACTTCCCCGAGGACGGCGCGAAGATCGACGACGACGGCTACCTCACGATCCTCGGTCGCGTCGACGACGTGTTGAACGTCTCCGGGCACCGCCTCGGGACGATGGAGATCGAGAGCGCCATCGTCGGCGTCGAGGGGGTCGCCGAGGCCGCCATCGTCGGCGGCGACCACGACGTGAAGGGCGAGGCCGTCTACGCCTACGTCATCACCGAAGACGGCTACGAGGGCGACGAGGCGATGCGCGAGCGGGTGATCGAGGCCGTCGAGGACGCCATCGGCCCGATCGCGCGACCCGAGGCCGTCGTGTTCACGCCCGAACTCCCGAAGACCCGGTCGGGCAAGATCATGCGCCGCCTGCTCGAGGACATCGCGAACGGCGCCGATCTGGGCGACACGACGACGCTCCGCAATCCGGAGATCGTCGAGGAGATCCAGGCACAGGTCGGCGACTGACGCGGAGTAACACTTTTTCCGGCCCCGGCGCTACCGCCGGCCATGGAGACGAGCGACGTTCTGAAGGTGGCCCTCGCCGCGGTCGCGGTCCTCCTCCTCGCGCGCCTCGTGGTCGGCGCCCTGTTCGCCGGCGCCATGGTCGGAATGCACGGATCGCACGCACGACTGTCGGTCCTGTTCCCGACCGTGCTGGCGGCGGGTGGGCTGCTGGCACTCGTCGCCGCCGCTGCCGTTTCCGGCGTCAGTGACGACGAGGAGGAAGACGACGCCCTCGCGGAACTCCGGAAGCGGTACGCCCGGGGCGACATCGACGACGAGGAGTTCGAGCGGCGCCGCGAGCGCCTGACTCAGAGGTAGGCGGCGTCCCAGCGCGACGGCTTGTGCCGGTTGGCGCAGGTGTTGCACTCGTAGCCGCCCATCGAGTTCACGGCCACGTCGGCGGTCTCGCAGTTGCTACACAGGTACGCGTACTGGGCCGAGCGCTCCCGGTCGTTGTACAGCGGGTAGAACGGCGCCAGCGACCCCTGCTCGCCCTCGTCGTAGGCCACGTAGCGGGTCGCCCCCTCGACGGACACGGGTTGGAGCGGCGAGGCACCAGCCCCGTCCATGTCGCTCCGCCGGCCGAACTCGAGTTCGAGGAACTCCGCCTCGCCGATCTCGATGTCGCGGCTCCCCGTCTCCGTGTAGCCGTGGCGCTCGTAGAAGGCGGCGCCCGCCTCGTTCACGTCGAGGACGAACCCGGCGAAGCGCTCGGCGCCCGCGTCGCCGAGGGCGGACTCGACGTGATCGAGCAGACGCGCCCCGACGCCGCGGCCCCGGTGGTCCGGCGCGACGTGGAGCCAGTGAATCTCCCCGACTGGCTCCCGCCGGCCGACGACGACGCCCTTCGAGAACCCCAGCATCTCGTCGCCGTCGACCGCGAGGAGGAGCATCGTCTCCTCCTCCTCGACGGCGCGCTGGATGTTCTCCCGGGTGTACCACTGCTCGACGGCGGCGTCGATCGTCTCGTCGTCGAGGGCGGGCGCGTACGACGCCGACAGCGATTCGCGAGCAACTTCGCGGATCCGCTCGGCATCGGACGGCGTGGCGTCTCGGAACTCCATACCGGGGACTACGTGCCGTGGTACCAAATAGCGTGTGGTCGGCTCAATCCTCCCCGACGTACCGACGGGAGACGAGTCGCACCAGCAGGAGGCCGACGAGCAGCGACGTACCGATCATCACGACGCCGTAGATCGCCATCGACACCGGCGTGATCTCGAAGGTGATCGGGCCGAGTACCGCCTTGGGAAGCGGGCCGTCGACCCGCTCGGGGAGGATGACCGCCCCGAGGAGGAGCCCGAACGTCCCGGCGACGGCGACGAGGACCCCGATCACGGTGTAGACGACGCTCGACCCGTTCCAGACGGTCGCGTCGACTTCGCTCATGGCCACACCTGCGGCCCGCGACGGTTAGGCTTTTGCGCTTTCGCACCCGCCCTCCGGTATGCGCGAGAAAGATCTGCTGATGGTCGTGCTCGGCGGTATCGCCGCGCTGATATTCCTGACCGGCTTCGTGCTGGTCCTGTCCTAAAACGGTCCGCGGGGGTTCAGTTCTCGGCGTCCTCGCCGCCGTCGGCGAGGGCCACGCTGTCGTCGCGCTGCGCGGCGAACCACTCCCACTCGTTGGTGACCTGACCGTGCTCTTCGAGGTTCCACGGGTCCGCGCTGTCGATGTGCGGCCCCTCGCGCCAGGACTGGAACATGTTCCAGAGCCAGATCAGCTGGCCGAACAGCATGATGAACGCGCCGACGGTGGCGAGCTGGTGGAAGATCGTGTAGAGGTCGACCGGGGCCACGCTCGCGAAGTCGTACGAGGAGTACCGGCGCGGGTGGCCGAGGTAACCCAGCACGACCATCGAGAGGAACACGACGTTCGACCCGATGATCGAGAGCCAGAAGTGCCAGACGCCGAGGCGACGCTGGTACATCCGACCGGTCACCATCGGGAACCAGTAGTAGATCCCCGCGAACACCGCGAAGCCGATGGCGCCGAAGACGATGAAGTGGAAGTGACCCACGACGTAGTAGGTGTCGTGGAGTACGAGGTCAACGGGCACCGCCGCGAGGAAGACGCCGGTGACGCCGCCGATGATGAAGTTCTGGACGAACCCGATGGAGAACAGCATCGGCGTCGTGAGCCGTAGCTTGCCGTTCCACATCGTGGTGATCCAGTTGAACGTCTTGACCGCGCTGGGGATCGCGATGGCCAGCGAGACGGCCATGAAGGAGGCGCGGAGCCGCGGGTCGATGCCCGTCGAGAACATGTGGTGGGCCCACACGCCGAAGGAGAGTACGCCGATCGCCAGCGTCGAGTAGACGACGTACTTGAAGCCGAAGAGCTTCCGGCCGGCGAACTTCGGCAAGATGAGCGAGACGAGGCCCATCGGCGGGAGGACGAGGATGTACACCTCCGGATGGCCGAAGAACCAGAACAGGTGTTGCCACAGCAAGGCGCCGCCGCCCTCCGCCGCGAAGAACAGCGTGCCGAAGTTCCGGTCGAGCAGGAGCATGATCAGGGCGCTCCCCAGCAGCGGGAAGGAGAACAGGATGAGCCCCGACTGGGTGAGCATCGTCCACGAGAAGATGTCGAGGTTCGCCCAGCTCACGTCCTCGCCGCGCTCCGTGAAGATTGTCGCAATGAAGTTGATGGCGCCCATCGTCGCGGAGACGCCGGTGAGGTGGAGGCCGAGCAGCATCAGGTCGACGCCCGAGCCACCCAGCGCACCGGCGCCCTCGCCGAGCGAGAGCGGCGTGTACATCGTCCAGGAGGTCTCGGCGGGGCCGACGCCGCTCAGGAACGGTTCGAGGAAGAAGCCGCCCCAGATGAGCAGCGCCCCCGGCGGGAGCAGCCAGAACGCGATGGCGTTGATGCGGGGGAACGCCATGTCGTCGGCGCCGATCAGCAGCGGGATGAAGTAGTTCCCGAAGGCCGCGAGGATCGGCGTCCCGAAGAGGAACAGCATCGTGATGCCGTGACTCGTCAGGAACGCGTTGTACATCGTCGCGCTGAGGACGTCCTGTGCGGCCGTCGCGAGTTCGGTCCGCATCAGGATGACGGCGATGCCGCCCCACGCGAAGGAGATGACGCCGAAGATGCCATACAGGATGCCGATGTCCTTGTGGTCGACGGTCGTCAGCCAGCGCAACACGCCCGCCGGTTTCTCCGCGGTGGCTTCGCGGGACCCCTCCCCGTAGCCGGTCGCACCCGAGCCGAGCGGCGAGTACGAACGCCAGTCCTCGATGCGGGTGAGCCACAGCCCGATGGCGAGGAGCAACACCCCCATCAGGATGGTCAACGCCAGTTCGTTTGCCATGCCCGACGCTCGGGACCACGAGGTAAAGAAAGCTTAGGTTTACTCTTCGAGTTCGATGCGCTTCGCGGCGGCGTACGTCAGAATCGTGAGGGCTACCAGCGGGATCAGGATGAGGCCGTACTGGATCGCGCGGCCCAGCGTCGACCCGCCCCACGGGTCCATGACGGTGTAGAGGGCCACGAAGAACAGGCCGATCACGATCGGAACGATGTTGACGAGGAGGTCGAAGAACGTGTCCCGGGTGAACAGCGTGGAAGCCATTAGCGACGCTTCTGTGGCCGTGGCAAAATAGCTTTCCGCTTCGGCTCAGAGGCGGCCCGCGTCGCGCAGCGCGAGGCCCATCGCGGCGACGAGGAGCAGCACGGCCACACCGGCGATGTACGTCGCGCGGAACGTCAGGTCGGTGCCAACGTACAGCGCGGCGGCAACGACGCCCCAGAGGACGCCCATGACCGCCGACGGGCGCCACAGCGTCGCGGCGTAGCCGGACTCGCGGAAGATGCCGACCACGCTCGCCGAGAAGAGGGCGAGCCCCCCGACGGCGACGCTGACGGCGTTGAAGAGGACCCCGACCTCCGAGAGGACGATGCCGAGCGCCACGAACAGCGGCCACGGGCTCGCGCTGGGGTACTGATCGCTGACGCCCCCGTGCGCGTCGGTGTTGCCAGCCATGTCCCTACCAAGGGCCACCACGTAGGTTAAGCCATCGCTTCCCCGCTCGGTCACGTCACGACCGCGTAGGCCATCAGGAAGCCAAAGTAGAGGAGGACGAGCGCGCCGAGCGCCTGCAACCGGAACAGGCGCAGCGACTCGGTGTCGGCCTCGCGAGCCGCCTCGAACGCCGCCCGTTCGTCCTCTGAGAGCGCGTCGTGTGCGTGGCCGCGGTGGAGCGCGAGCAGGTCCGCCGTCGGGAAGGCGTCGCCACAGCGGTCACAGGTCGGTGCGTCGTCGGGGGCGTGCTGGTCGATCATAGTCCGGGGGGCGTGGCGCTCGGTTGCGAAACGATCCAGAGGCTGACGACGGTGTAACACACCATCACGGCGGTGAGGGGATACTGACTCCGGACGGCCTGCATCCGGCCGGGGAAGGTGTCGAAGGCCACCGCGTGCGCGACGGCGACGGCGAGGACGTGACCCAGCAGGACCGCGAACAGCGCGACCACCTCGAACCACCCCGGGACGACGAGCACGAGCGGCTCCGGCGAGAGTGGCGCGACGGCCGCGCTCGCCAGCGACGGCGAGAGGCCGAGGAAGTAGTCGAGGTAGTGCGCGAGGTGGTAGCCGGCCGCGATCGGAAGCAGCGAGGCCGCGAAGCGCCGGGCGACGGCGCCCGCAGCGGCGTATGTCGGGGCGGTCCGCCGGGTGGCCCGCGCGGCGCCGCGGTAGGCGGCGTAGAACGCGAGGAAGCCGGCCACGAGCGTCCCAAGGTAGAGCGCCCGCGCGGGCACGCCGGCGTCGAGGACCGGCGCGGCGGCGTCAGCCCACCCGGGCGTGGCGACGAGGCCGTCGAAGGTCGTCCCCCAGAGCAGCGCGATCACGAACGCCACGTCGCCGTCCGAGAGGGTCGCGTCGACGAGTGCGGCGCCCGGGAGACAGAGCGCGAGGCCGTCCTCGGTCCGGCGGAGCGGCGCGACTCGTCCGTACGTCCGGAAGACGCGCGCGACCGGATCGACGCGCTCGAACCAGTCCGCGCCAACGGCCGCCGCGCCCGCGAGCGAGAGGAGCAGGTACCCCCCAACCGCGGCGACGAGGAGCGTCGGGTCGTCGGCGAGCGGGCTCACGACTTCGACGAAGACGAGCGCGAGCAGGGCGGCCACGCTCGGCCACGCGCCGACGCCCGCCGGGAGCGTCCAGCGACCGTCCGGGAGCGCGCGGGCGACCGTCCGCGCGGGGTCTACCGTGTGCCACACGTCGCCCGCGAGGTACGCGACCATCACCAGCCCGGCCCACCAGCCGACCCAGACGAAGAGGATCGCGGCGTTTTGCGTCGGATCGTCTGGCCCCAGCAAGCCGCCGACGACCACGACGGCGAGCGCCGCGAGGCCCAGCGCCCGCCCGAGCCACGCGAGCGGCGCGCGCGGCAGCGTGATCGGATACCGCCACTCGTGGAGCGCACGCACGAAGGCACGGTCGGTGGCGAAGGACGCCAGCAGAAACGAAGCGCCGACCACGGCGCCGCCCGTGAGCAAGACCAGCCACGTCGGCACGTCGGCCGCGCTGGCGTCGCGCCCGCCGAGGCTGGCGCCGTGCGCGAGCGCGGTGCCCGAGAGCGCGAGGAGTCCAGACAGGCCCGCGGTGCGGCCGAGGAGGCGTGCGCGGCGCATGTCGGAGGGTTCGGCGCGAGTGTGGAGTAGGTTGCGCTCCGGGCGCGGTTGGGAGGCTTTTTATCCACGGCCTCGCAAGCGCCGAGCATGAGTGTCGCAGAGGACGATTCGGAGGACCATCACCACCACCTCCCGGCGGTCGAGGACTGGCCACACGGCTTCGGCGAGGCGAGCTGGTGGCCCTTCGTCACCGCCATCGGCGTCGCGGGGCTGTACCTCGCGGCGGCGCTGTTCGTACTGGGCCACGGCGACAACAGCGCTGTGGGATCGAACGTGGGACCGATCGCGTTCCTGCTGAGTACCGTCGTCTTCCTCGTCGGCCTGTACGGCTGGGTGTACCACGCGTTCGTCAAGGCCTACTGGGCGGAGGGCGCGAGTGAATCGTCGGGGCTCCGCTGGGGGATGATCCTCTTCCTCGGCTCGGAGATTGCCACGTTCAGCGCCGGCTTCGTGTACTACTTCTTCATCCGCACGGCCGGGTGGCCGCCGACCGGCGCCGAGCTTCCCCACCTGATCAACTCGCTCGTGCTGGTCAACACCGGCATCCTGGTGCTGTCGAGCATCACGCTCCACTTCGCGCACGTCTCCCTGCACCGGGGCAAGCGCCGGCGCTTCGTCGGCCTGCTCGGCACGACGCTCCTGCTGGGCGTCATCTTCGTCGGGGGCCAGCTTCTCGAGTACTACGAGTTCATCGTCCACGAGGGCTTCTCGCTCACCGAGGGCATCTTCGGGAGCGCGTTCTACGGCCTCACGGGACTGCACGGCCTCCACGTCACCCTCGGCGCGGTCCTCATCGCCATCGTGTTCGGCCGGGCGCTCGTGGGCCAGTACAACGCGGAGCGAGACACGTCCATCTCGACGGTCGCGATGTACTGGCACTTCGTCGACGCCGTCTGGATCTTCCTCGTCGTCGTCATCTACGTCGGCTCCGAGATCAGCCTCTGATCGGAGCCGGCCGCGGTCGTGACGTGAGCGAGTGGCGACACCGTCTGTGAGGTATGCGAGACAGAGCGGAAGATCCGATAGATCCCTCCGCGGGATGTTTGCCCCGCCACTGAGAAGGGGTATTACTGAGTGAGTTGGCGAGACGTGTCGCCGTACTCTGGGGCGCGACTTCGATACGGACAGCGTCTTCAAAGATCGATAGCGGCCATCACGTCGTACTGGTCGCCAGCAGCGGGTGGTCGAGTGATCGTGATAGTCTCTACTTGAAACTCCCAGTCGAAATCGTAGTCCAGCAGGAACTCGACGATCTCACCCGTTTGCTCGTCATCGTCGCCAACTGCGAAGCCGACGTGTGGGAACCATCGATGTGGTTCGTAGTACGGAACTGGCGGCGTTCCAAAATCCGACACCGCCGCTACGACGCGAGACTGGAACGTTGTGAGTTCGGGAGATTTCGCGACCGGGAGCCAGACGACGTTGTGGCGGAAGAGACCAATCCCGTCAGTATGCACTGCGAACGGGGCCTGATCTTCGGTAGCGGCCTCGACAGCAGTGACGACCCCATCGATATCGACATCCTCGTCCAGGGGAGACAGTGTAAAGTGCGGGAACGGGTTGGGGTACTCCTCGATATCGAAGGTGTCTACGAGATCCTCTCGGATAGATTTCACAGTGCTGAAATACGGGTCGGAAAGCTCGCATCCGATGATCGTTGGCATAAGTCAGCCTCTCCGAGTCGGGTAAAAATATTTGATTTCCGCCCACCTCTGCGAGCGTGATTGTCAGCTACGAAATCGTACGTATCGGGTGTATCACCGCAACTATCGCATCAAACCGAATTAGCGACGCCGCTTAGATCGAGGTGTTCTCGGGGTCCTCGACCCAGTCGTCGTAGGTGTCCTGATCCACGACTTCGATCTGTGCGGTCATCCCGGAGTGGCCTGCGCCGCAGAACTCGGCGCAGTACAGCATGTAGGTGCCTTCCTCTTTGATCGTGGTCTTGAGGTACGTCTTGTGGCCGGTGAAGGCGTCCGTCTTGAGGCCCAGTTCCGGCGCGTGGAAGGCGTGAATGACGTTTCGCGCGCTGAGTTCGAGGACCACAGTCCGATCAGTGGGGAGCACGAGCGTGGTCTCCTCCTGTGGGCCGTCGGCGTAGTGGAACTGCCAGTCCCACTGGTAGGCGTCGACCTCGACGACGGCCGGGTTGCCGCCCTCGATGGCGTCCTGTGCGTCGTCCTGCGTCGTGATGACGTCGTCGTTGGCCATCGCCCCGTAGGCGGTGACGCCGACGAACAGGAGGACGAGCGCGGTCGTGATCGTCCACGTCACTTCGAGCCGTCGGTTCTCCTTCGTGGGCTTGGCCTCCTCGGAGTTGCGGAACTTCCAGACCGTGTAGAAGAGGATGCCCTCCACGAGCACCGTGATGGGGACGGCGACGGCGAGGAGGTCAACGTTCACACCCGAGATGAGCTCGTCCGTCGTCGACGTCTGCGCCGCCACCGGCGCGCTTGCGACGGCGATGAGCGCCGCGACGGAGAGCGGACCGAGCAACCGCTTCCTTTGCATGGTCGAGCGTTTGAACGTGTCCCACATATACCTGCTGACTTCCGCCGTCCCGCGGGCCGTCCCACGTCCGGGGAAGAGTCGGGGAGGATAAGTAGCCCCCTTCCCAACCCTCGGAAAAGGGGTCACCCGTGGACGAAGGAACATCCGACCGGTTCGTCGATTTGCTCGCCCTCACGACGGTCGGCGTCTACGTGCTCGTGCTCGCCGGCGCCACGACGTCCATCGCGAACGCGACCCGCTCCTGCTCGTCGTGGCCGGGGTGTGGCGCCGCGACCGTCCCGCCTGAGAGTACCGACGTCGCCATCGCGCTTGGCCACCGCGCGGCCGCGCTCGTCGTCGGTGCGCTCGTGCTCGCGACCGCCGTCGTGGCGTGGCGCACGGAGACGCCGGGCCGGGTCAGGGCTGCGACGACTGCCGCGCTGGCGCTCTACCCGGTGCAGGTCGCCATCGGCGCGCTGACCGCCACGTCCGGCGCCGCGGCCGCGGCACCGCTCCACCTGGTCGTCGCGGTCGGCATCTTCGGAGCGCTCGTGCTCGCCCTCGCGTGGACGCTGGAGGCGGGCACGCCCGCAGAGGAGTCGTCCACAGAGCCGCGGCGCGCCGACCCGCCCGACGATCCGGCGCCCGCGACGGGACCGTTCGCGACGGTCCGAGCGTACCTCCGCCTCACCAAGCCACGGCTCATGTGGCTGCTGTGCCTCGTCGCCGGCGCGGGGATGGCACTGGCCGCGGGGCCGTCGCTCTCGCCGCGCACCGTCGCGCTGACGCTCGGGGGCGGGGTCCTCGCCATCGGCGCCAGCGGGACCTTCAACAACGTCCTCGAGCGCGAGAAGGACCGGAAGATGAATCGCACGGCGGACCGACCGGTCGCCGAGCAGCAGGTGCCTGCGCGGAACGCCTTCGCCTTCGGCGTCGCGCTGGCCGCCGCGAGCGTCGCGGTGCTGTGGCAGGTGAACGCGCTCGCCGCGGCGCTTGGCTTCGTCGCCATCATCTACTACAGCGTCGTGTACACGCTGGTGCTGAAGCCCAATACCGTCCAGAACACGGTCATCGGCGGCTTCGCCGGATCGCTCCCGGCCCTCATCGGCTGGGCGGCGGTGACCGAGACCATCGGCGTCCCCGCGCTCGCGCTCGCGGGCGTCATCTTCGTCTGGACGCCGGCGCACTTCTACAACCTCGCGCTGGCCTACCGCGACGACTACGCCTCCGGGGGCTTCCCGATGATGCCCGTCGTGCGCGGGGCGAAGACCACCCGCAAGCACATCGTCCTGTGGCTCGGCGCGACGCTGGTGGCCGCGACGGCGCTCACCGCCGTCACGTCGCTGGGGCCGCTGTACGCCGCGACGAGCGCCGTCTTCGGCGCCGTCTTCCTCTGGGCGGTCATGCGCCTGCACCGCGAGCGGACCCGCGGCGCGGCGCTGCGGGCCTTCCACGCCTCGAACGCCTACCTCGGGACCCTGCTCGTGGCCGTCGTGTTCGACGCCATGCTACTATGAGCACCGCACTCGCCCGATGGCGCCCGGACCGCACGACTGCGCTGCTCTGGGCGCTCGTCTTCAACACCGAGTTGGCGGCCGTGCTGGCGTACCTCTCGGCCGCGCCGGTCGGCGAGGTCGATCCCGTGTTGCTCGCGGTGCCGTTCGTCTGGATCAACGTCGCCGCGTGGGCGGTCCTGCGCGTCGACGCGCCAGCGGCGCCGCGTCGCACGCGCCTCACCGCGGCGGCGGTCGGGGTCGCCTACTTCGCGGTACTGGGCTACGCTGGGGGCGTCTTCGGGGCCTCGCACAGCCACGTCATCAGCGACGGGCACACCCACGCCGCGGCGGCGCTTCCTACCCTCGACGTGCACTGGCTCCTGCCGCCGGGGTGGGGACCGCTCCTCGACGTGTCGTGGGCCGGCTATCAGGCGATGTTGTTCCCGTTCAAGGTCATCGGCTACGCGGCGCTCGCCTACCTCGTGTACGCGACGCTCCTCGACGCGGCGACGCGGGCGGTCACGGGCGTCGTGGGCCTCTTCGCCTGCGTGAGTTGCGCGTGGCCGGTGCTTGGCTCCGCCGTCGCGGCCGTCTTCGGGAGCGGGTCGGTCGTGGCTGCCGTCGCGACCCAGCAGCCCTACCGCGTCTCGACGCTCGTCTTTCTGAGCGCCGTGGGCCTGCTGGTGTGGCGGCCGCGCGGGGACTGAACCGACGGGCTTACCGCGGGCGCGCCGGAGGGTCACGTATGACCGACGCAGTCGTCGCCGACGGGGTCACGAAGGCCTACGGGGACACCGTGGCGCTGGACGGCGTCGACCTCTCGGTGCGCGAGGGCGAGGTGTTCGGACTCATCGGGCCGAACGGCGCCGGGAAGACGACGCTCGTCCGGTGTCTCACCGGCACCGCCCGCCCCGATGGGGGCCGCGTGGCGGTGCTGGGCGAGGCGCCGGAAACCGCGCCGACAGAGCAGATCGGCCTGCTTCCGCAGTCCTTCGCGCCGGCGGCGCGCCTGACCGGGCGCGAACTGGTCGGCTACTACGCGGGGCTCTACGAGGACGCGCGAGACCCCGACGCCGTGCTGGACGACGTTGGACTCGACGAGCGCTCGACACGCTACGAGAACCTCTCCGGCGGCCAGCGCCGGCGGGTCTGCGTCGCGGCCGCGGTCGTCAACGACCCGGCGGTGCTCTTCCTCGACGAACCGACGACCGGCATCGACCCCGCCGGCCGGCGCGCGGTGCGGGGCGTCGTCGACCGCCTCGTCGACCGCGGCACGACGGTCCTGCTCACGACCCACGACATGGCGGAGGCGGAGACGCTGGCCGACCGGGTCGCGCTCCTCGACGGCGGCCAGGTCGCGGCGGTCGGGACGCCCGACGACCTCGTGGCCGAGCACGCGGGCGACCCCCGCCTCTTCGTCGAAACGGCGGCCGACGCGGCCGCCATCGCCGGGTTCGAGGCACGAGACACCGAGGATGGCCTCGTGGTCGTCGGCGTCACGCCCGCAGACATCGGAGCCGTCGTGGACGCGATCGAAGCCACCGGCGCGGAGGTGGCGGAACTGACGTGGCGGGACCCCGGCCTCGAAGACGTGTACCTCGAACTCACCGGCGCGGCCCGCGCGGAGGTGGCGCCGTGAGCCGACTCGGACGCCTCCGCGCGGAGACGAGTGCGGGCTGGCGGGCGTTCGTGCGCCGTCGCACGGCCGTCTTCTTCACCTTCCTGTTCCCGGCGCTGATCATCCTCATCTTCGGCGCGCTCGTGCAGACCCAGCAGGGCGAGGGCGGCCTGTTCGCTGAGCCGGCGGGCTACTACGTGCCGGGCTACCTCGCCGTCGTCGTCCTGCTGACGCCGCTGTCGCGGGTCGGGAGCACCGTCGCGCGCCACCGGAGCGACCGGCGCTTCGAGAAACTGGCGACGACGCCGCTCTCCCGGCGGGAGTGGCTGGCGGCCCAGACGGCCGTGAACGCCGCCATCATCGGCGTCGCGAGCCTCCTGCTGCTCGGCCTGCTGGTCCTCGTCACCGACGCGCGGGTCGACCCCGCGCCGTCGGTCGCGCTGTTCGTCGTCGCGGGCGTCGTGCTGTTCTGCGGGGTCGGCGCGGCCATCGGGCGCATCGCCGGGTCCCAGGACGGCGTCATCGCGGTGAGCAACACGGTCGGGTTCCCGCTGCTCTTCCTCTCTGAGACGTTCGTCACGCCCGCGATGCTCCCCGGGTGGTTCGAGCCGATCGTCGCGCTGTCGCCGCTCACGTACTTCTCGCGTGGGGTGCGCGCGGCGACGTACGGCGACGGGGCAGTGTGGACGAACCTCGCCGTCGTCGCTGGCCTAGCGGTCGTCGCCTTCCTCGTCGGCGCCGCCCTGCTGCCGTGGACGGAGTGAGAGCAGGGGCAGCAGGGCGGCCGCCCGTTCCCACGCGTAGACGTGGTTGAGGAGGAGGTAGGTGACCACGCCGAGAAACAGCGAGAGCCCCCACGCCGCGACGGCGATGCGGCCCACGCGGGGGTGTTCGGTGTCCGGGAGTTCGGCCGGCGAGTGGGTCAGGCCGAGGACGACGGCGTGGAGGACGACGGGGACCGCGACGACGGAGAGCACGATGTGGACGGCCAGCATCGCGAGGTAGAGGCCCTCGATCAGCCCCGCGTGCGCGGCGAGGGGGGCGCCCGCGGGGACGACGAACTCCTTCGTGAAGCCGCCGCCCACCTTCCAGAGGTAGAAGAAGAGGAAGGTCAGGATGAGCGCGAAGGCGGTGAGCATCGCCGCGCGGTGGCGGCGGACCTGGCCGCGTTTGATCGCGACGACGCCGACGGCGATGGCCGTCAGCGCGCAGGTGTTGATGACCGCGATCAGGTCCCCGAAGAGGAGGACGGTGCCCTGATCGAGCTGTGGCAGGCGGAGGCCGGCGAAGATGGCGCCCACGAGCGCGTAGCCGAGGACGCTGAGAGCGGCGGTGGCGCGTCGCGGGTGGGCCCGCGCCCAGTCGCGGGCGGCGTCGAGTGAGACCATGTCGGCTCTCGGTGGCGGCGTCTCAACCCGTTTTCGGTTGACGGGAGACAACCATAAGCCGGTGGCCGCCGAAGCGCCGGCATGAAACTCCGGACCGCCCTCCTCGGCGCCGCCGCCGGACTCGGCGCGACCGCACTCGGGAACCGCGCGCTCGCCGCCCGCGCCGGCCCCCTCCCCCCGGCCATCGTGGGCGAGCAACACACCACCCGCTGGCGCGGATTCGAGGTCGCCTACGCGACGGCGGGCGATCCCGACGACCCCGACGTGCTCTTGCTCCACGGCATCCACGCCGCCGGGACGAGCCAGGAGTTCGACGCCGTCGTCGATTCGCTCGCCGAGGACTACCACGTCGTCGTCCCGGACCTGCCCGGCTTTGGCCGCACGGACCGCCCGCCGGTGACGTACACCGCTGGCCTCTACCGGGAGTTCGTCGCGGACTTCGCGGCCGAGCACACCGAAGACGCGACGTGCATCGCGACCTCCCTGACGGCCGCGTACGCCGCCGAGTCAGCGGAGGCGGCAGGCTTCTCGCGGCTACTCCTCGTCTGCCCGACCGACGACACGGGGCCGCGGCGGCGGTGGCTCCGCGGTCTATTCCGGGCGCCCGTCGTCGGGCAGGGGCTGTTCAACGTGCTCGTCAGCCGTCCGTCCCTCGACTACTTCGACGAGAAGGAGGCCTACTACGGGGGCGCGGATCAGGCGACCGTAGACTACCAGTGGCGGACGGCCCACCAGCAGGGCGCCCGGTACGCGCCCGCCTCCTTCGTCGGGGGCTATCTCACGCCCGCCGCCTCGCTCCCGGAGACGCTGGCCGACGTCGACGTGCCGGTGACGCTCGTCTGGGGCCGCGAGGCCACGACGACGCCGCTCTCGACGGGCCGGACGCTGGCCGAACAGGCCGACGCGCGGCTGCTCGTGGTCGACGACGCGCGCCTGCTTCCCCACCACGAACACCCCGAGGCGTTCCTCGACGCCGTCGCGTCGGCGCTCCCCTGACTACATCCCCATGTCCGCGGCCGCGTCGGGGACGGGCAGGTCGGCCACCGACACGTCGAGCAGTTCCGCGGCGTGGTCGAGGGCCATGTCGAAGCCGTAGTAGCGCTCCAGTTCGTCGCTGTCGGGGCCCCTGCGCACCTTCAGCATCGCGTAGCCCTCGCGGTTCTGGGCCACCGTCGCGACGCGGCCCTCGCGCTCGAAGATGAGGCGGCGCTCGTCGCTGGTCTCGCGGTAGTCCGCCGTCACGTCGTCGGAGTCCGTCATCGCGCCGGCCTACGCGGGCCACCTACAAAAGCGGGCCGCGACGGTGGAAAGATTCAAACGACGCCTGCCGAACGTTTACCCGAGCATGGCCGACGCCGACACGGACCTGACCGACCTCCGCTTCGTGGGCCCCGCGACGGCGACGGCGCTTCGGGCAGCGGGCGTCTCGTCGGCGGACATCGAGCAGAAGCGGGTCGACCACGAGACGCTCCGGGACGCGGGCGTGAATCCGGGGGTCGCGGCGCGCATCCGCCGGGAGCACTCGCTGGCGTGGAGTCACACCGCGGGCGGCGACCTCTCGCACAGGGCCGAAAGCGTCGGCGGCCTCGGCGAGGCCGAGCGCGACTGGGTGGCCGCGAGCGCCGGCGACTGGGAGAGCCAGGACGTGCAGACGGAAACCGAGCGGGGGGAGGACTGGCGGTCCGACGAGTCGGCGTGGCGAGAGCAGAGCGCGCCGGAACCGGTGACGGCAATCGAGGGCGTGTCCAGCGAGGACGCCGCCCGCCTCGCGGACGCGGGGGTGACCTCCGTCCGGACGCTCGCGAACGCCGACGCCGAGCGCGTGGCGGCGTCACTGGGTCTCGACGCCGAGCAGGTCGCGGCGTGGAAGGCGGCGGCCCGGGGGGCCGAGGAGTGACGTATGTACAATATCCATTCCTTATATGCAATATAACCCTATTAATACGTAAAGCGGCACGTTTTTCCACCTCACCATCGCCAATTTGAACAATGGCAAACGAAACCAACCCCTTCGAGAGTCTTCAGGAGCAACTCGACGACGCCGCGGAGTACGTCGACGTCGACGACGGCGTGCTGGAGCGGCTGAAGAATCCCGAACGCATCCTCGAGACGAACCTCTCCGTCGAGATGGACGACGGGAGCGTCGAGGTGTTCCGGGCCTACCGCTCGGAGTTCAACGGCGACCGGGGCCCCTACAAGGGCGGCATCCGCTACCACCCGGGCGTCACCCGCGACGAGGTCAAGGCCCTCTCCGGGTGGATGGTGTACAAGTGCGCCACGGTGGGCATCCCCTTCGGCGGCGGCAAGGGTGGCATCACCATCGACCCCGACGAGTACAGCGAGTCCGAACTCGAACGGATCACGCGCTCCTTTGCGACGGAACTTCGCCCGCTCATCGGCGAGGACCGCGACATCCCCGCGCCCGACGTGAACACGGGCCAGCGGGAGATGAACTGGATCAAGGACACCTACGAGACCCTGGAGAACACGACCGAACCTGGCGTCATCACCGGCAAGGACATCTCCAGCGGCGGCAGCGCGGGCCGCGTCGAGGCGACGGGTCGCTCGACGATGCTCGTCGTCCGCGAGATGTTCGACTACCTCGGCCGCGACCTGCAGGGCGCCACGGTGGCCGTGCAGGGCTACGGCAACGCGGGCCACATCGCCGCGTACCTGCTCGAAGACCTCGGTGCCACCGTGGTCGCCTGCAGCGACTCCTCCGGCGGCGTCTACGATCCGTCGGGCATCGACGCCCGCGAGGCGAAGGCCCACAAGACCGAGACGGGGTCCGTCGTCGGCTACGACGACGCCGAGGAGATCACGAACGAGGAACTGCTCACCCTCGACGTCGACGTGCTCGTGCCCGCGGCGCTCGAGAATGCAATCGACGCCGACCTCGCCGAGGACGTGCAGGCCGACGTGATCGCCGAGGCCGCGAACGGGCCGCTCACGCCCGACGCCGACGACGTGCTCGCCGAGCGCGACGTGTACGTCGTCCCGGACATCCTCGCGAACGCGGGCGGGGTCACCGTCTCCTACTTCGAGTGGGTCCAGAACCGCCAGCGCTTCTACTGGGACGAGGAGCGCGTCAACGACGAACTCGAAGCCATCATCACCGACTCCTTCTGGAACCTCGTGGACGCCTACGAGGAGCACGACCTGCCGAACTTCCGCACCGCGGCCTACGTCGTCGCCGTGAACCGCGTCCTCGACGCCTACGAGCAGTCCGGCAACTGGCCGTAGCGCCGGAGCAGCGTCCACGCGGCGACGCCGCCCACGAACGCCACCGCGAGGTTCGCGACGACCCCGACCGCGGCCACCGCGACCGTCAGCGCGTACGACGACGTGTCCAGTCCCGCACGCCCGAGTTCTGCCGCGACGACCGCCAGCACCACGCCCAGCATCGCCAGCGGGAACGCTCGGACGACGCTCACCGCACAGAGCGCCACCGCGACGTAGGCCGCACCAAGGGCGAGGTTCGCGCCCGCGGTCCGCGCGCCGGAGGCGTGTTTGCCCGCGAGGCCCCCGCTCCCGTGGCACATCGGCACGCCGCCGAGGGGGACCGCGACGAGGTTCGTGACGCCCATCGTCGCCGCGAGTTCGTCGGCCGACACGTCGCGGTCGTAGAACTCCCCGACGAGCAGCGACGTGGCCACCGCGGCGTTCCCGACGGTCATCCCGAGTTGCGCGACGGTGGCTTCGCCCGCGGCCCGCGTGAACCCGACGGCGGAGACCCCGACGGCCATCGGTGGGAGCGACGGCGGCGAGACCCCGGTCGAGGCCGCGGCCACGACGCCCCCGACCGCGAGGACCGCGAGCGCGCTCGCGCGGCGATAGCCCGCCAGCACCACGACCCCGGCGACCGCGACACCCGCCGCAGCGGAACCGAGGTCGCCCCACGCGAGGTCGGCGCCGGCCTCCAGGAGGACCGCCGCGACGCCGAGTTGAATCCCGCGGACGACTGGCTCGCCGACGTAGGCGTCGACCCGGTCGAGCGTGCGGGTGGCGCCGACGGCGAGCAACACCGCGCCCGCGAGCAGTCCGGCGGCGAGGTACTCCTCGGCCGTGAGTGCGCCCGAGACGACCAGCGCCGCGAGGGCCTTCATCGGCTCGACGGACATCGGCAAGTCGTAGTAGAGCCCCCAGACGACCTGCGCGAGGCCGAACCACACCAGCAGGAGCGCCAGCGACAGCTCCGTGAGCACCGCCGCCGAGACGACGATGGGGAGGACGGTGACGGCGTCGCCGACGGCGCCGGTGAGTTCGCGGGCCACCACCGAGCGGCGGCGGTCGCCGGGCGGTGCGGACACGACTGGCTCCACCGCGAGCGAGCACAAAAACCTCCGCCCGAAGACTCATGCGCCGCCCGCCCCTACCCGCGCTATGGCGTTCCGTCGGTTCCTCCGCGGCCGCGTGTCGTGGGACCGCCTCGAGGCGGTCGCACGGGAGGTCGTCCGCCGCTACGACCTCCCGGGGGCGCGGGTGGAGTTTCTCGACGCGGACAACTGGCTTTCGGTCCCCTGCGTCGTGAACGATCAGTTCTTCGTGAAAGTCATCTCGCCGCAACACTCGCTGGTCCACGCGCTGCTCACCACCGGCCGGAACCTCGGCGCCTTCTCCTCCGGCACGGCGGGGTTCTTCGAGCACTTCGGCGCGCCGCTGGAGATGGTGTCCCACGAACTCGACGCGACCGAGCGCATGCGCGCCATCGGCGTCAACGCGCCCGAACCGCGCGAGGCCTTCGAGTACGACGGCCTCGGCGTCCTCGTCCTGGAGTACCTCCCGGACTTCGAACCCCTCGACGCCGTCGACGAGGCGCGGGCCGAGGCGCTCGCGCCGGCCCTCTTCGAGGCCCTCGCGACCCTCCACGAGAACGGCCTCGCGCACGGCGACCTCCGCGCCGAGAACGTCCTCGTCACCGACGGCGACCTCTACTTCATCGACGCGACGAAGGTGCGCGAGGGAGCCATCGCGGAGGCCCGCGCCTACGACCTCGCCTGTGCGCTCGCCGCGCTCACGCCCCTCGTCGGCGCGCGGACGGCCGTGGCGGCGGCCCACGACTCCTACTCGACGGCCGACCTGCTGGCCGCACGGGAGTTCCTCGACTTCGTGAACATCCGGCCCGACCACGGCTTCGAGGCGGCGGTCGTGAAAGGCGAGATCGAGAAGGTCGCGGCGTAGGCGGGCTTTTGCCCCCGGCGTCCCTACCACCGGCATGGAGCCACAGGGGCACTACGTCGGCGGCGAGTGGATCGCGGGCGACGGAGACGGGACGTTCGAGAGCGTCGCACCCGCGACCGGTGAGACGCTGGCGACGGTGCGACGGGGGACCCCCGAGGACGTGCGCCGGGCCGTCGCGGCCGCCGACAACGCGGCCGCGGCGTGGCGCGAACGGTCCTACGTCGACCGCGCGGCGCACCTCTGGGACGTGTACCACGAACTCACCGACCAGGTGGCGGCCCTCGGAGAAACGGTGTCCCGCGAGTCCGGGAAGGAGATCAGCGAGGGCGAGGCGGACGTGCGCGAAGCCGCGCACATGGTCGAGTGGGCGGCCGGCAACGCCCGCCACCCACACGGCGACGTGGTGCCGAGCGAGGTCGCCGCTAAGGACGCGTACATGCGGCGGAAACCGCGGGGCGTCGTCGGCTGCATCACGCCGTGGAACTTCCCGGTCGCCATCCCGTTCTGGCACGTCGCCGTCGCCCTCGTCGAGGGCAACACGGTCGTCTGGAAGCCCGCCGAACAGACGCCGCTCTGCGGCGAGACGGTCGCCGAACTGATGGACGACGCCGGGATTCCCGCGGGCGTCTTCAACATGGTGCAGGGGATGGGCGACGCGGGCGCGGCCATCGTCGACGACGACCGGATCGACGCCGTGCTGTTCACCGGGTCCGCCGAGGTCGGCGGCGAGATCGAGCGCACGGTCGCGGGCGACCCGGGCAAGCTTGCGGCCTGCGAGATGGGCGGGAAGAACGCCGTCGTCGTCACCGAGGAGGCGGACCTCGACCTCGCCGTGCAGAGCGCCGTCCTCTCGGCGTTCAAGACCACGGGCCAGCGCTGCGTCTCCGCGGAGCGGTTGATCGTCCACGACGACGTGTACGAGGAGTTCCGGCGCCGCTTCGTGGACCTCGCCGCGGACGTGACCGTTGGCCGCCCGCTCGACGAGTCCACGTTCATGGGGCCGGTCGTCGACGCCGCGCAGGTCGAGAAGTTCCACCGGTACAACGACCTCGCGCGCTCAGAGGGCGCGTCGGTGCTGGTCGACCGCGCCGACCTGCCGGCCGACGAGATTCCGGACGGCGCCGACGAGGGCTTCTGGGTCGGCCCCTTCGTCTACGAGATCGAGTACGACCCCGGCCACCGCTGTCTGACCGAGGAAGTGTTCGGCCCGCACGTCGCGCTCATCCGGTACGAGGGGGACATCGAGCGCGCGGTCGAGATTCACGACGCCACCCCCTACGGCCTCGCGGGCGCGGTCATCTCCGAGGACTACCGCCAACTGAACTACTTCCGGGACCACGCCGACCTCGGACTCGCGTACGCGAACCTCCCGAGCATCGGCGCGGAGGTGCAGTTGCCCTTCGGCGGCGTGAAGCAGTCGGGCAACGGCCGCCCGAGCGCCCGCGAGGTCATCGAGGCCGTCACGGAGCGGACGGCGTGGACGCTGAACAACGCCCGCGAGATCGAGATGGCGCAGGGGCTCTCGGCGGCGGTGAAGACCGAGGGGAAGGACGAGGACGAGGGGTGAGAGGCGAAAGGCGACGGGTCGGGACCGCTCCGGGCCGAGGAGCGGAACGGGAGGCGGGAGGGGAGGTGTGGCGGACACCTGCTATATCCGCCGAGGGTGCTGCCGGTCAGCGACGAGAAAAGCGCCACTGTCCCGGCATATCGGGGTAGGCGTCCCGCACGTAAAAGCGTTTATCGCCGCCGGCGTCAGTCCGCGGTCGCCTCACGGAGGCGTCGTTCGAGGCGGTCGAGTTCGTCGTCGAGGTTCCCGCGGAAGAACCGCTCGACGCCGGGGAAGCGCCCCTCGACGACGAAGGTGTTGACGACGCGGCTGCCGCCCTCGTGTTCGCTGATGTCGTGCTCGCCGGTCACGGTGAACGCGGGCGAGCGCCCGACGAACTTCACGTGGGTGGGCGGGTCGCGCTCGACCTCGCTGGTGTGGACCGTGACGGTGCGGTTCACGACCGGGATGGGGAGTTTCACGTGCCAGTCCGTGCCGTCCGCGGTCGTCTCGTAGTCCTCGACGACGCTGATGGCGCCCGCGCGCTCCGCGGGATCAGAGAGGAACGCCCACACGTCCTCCGGGGGCACGTCGAGGTCGAAGGTGCGCGTCACCCGAACGGTCATACGCCCCACTCTCCGACCCGGGGCAAAAAAGTCGCCGTCTCAGGCCCGCTCCACGCGCCACGTCGTGGACCGGGAGCGGCCCCACTTCTCGATGTCGACGTCCTCGGCCTCCTCCGAAAGCTTCGGGAGCCGGGACCCGACCTGCTTCGCCGAGAGGCCGATGCTGCTGGCGATGTTCTTCGCCCGGAAGTACTGCTCGCCGCGCTCGACGCTCTCGCGGAGGTACGCCACGATGCGGCGGTCCGCCTCGTCGAGATCGGTCATCACCCCCGGTACGTGCCCGAGCGGTAAAACGATTATTCCCCGTACACGTGCAGCGCGGACACGCTCAGCGCCGCCAGCGCGATGGCCGCCGCGAAGCCCCACGCGGAGGCCTCTTGCGACGACGCGACGACCGTGTAGCCGGCCGCAGCGATGGTCAGCGCGCCGAACAGCAGCGTCAGCCCGAGCCCCATGTCGGTCGAGTCGGTCACAGCCATTGACGGTCGTTTCCGCGGGGGCGACTTAGTTTATTCCTTCGAGCCAGAAGGCTTTCACCCCCGCGAGTCTCGATACTGGGCATGAGCATCAGGTCAGCGTTCCTCGGAAGCAAACTCCGCATCGTGGGCACGGTGCTGCTCGTGCTCGTGGTGGGCTTTGGCGCCGCGTACGCGGGCGGCATCATCGGCGCCCCGACCGTCGAGGGGATGAGCAACTCCTTCGGGACGGTCAACGAATCCACGACGGTCATCGAGACGAACGTCACCGTCAACAACCCCAACCCGGTGGGCATCTCGCTGGGCGGCGTTTCGGTGAACTACACCGTCGACATGAACGAGGTGCGGATGGCGTCCGGGGACAAGAAGGGCATCGGCGTCGGGACGGGCAACAGCACGCTCACCCTCCGGACGCTGATGGACAACCAGCAGATCCCGAAGTGGTGGGCCTCGCACCTCCAGAACGGCGAGCGGACGAGTGTGGGCGTCTCGGCCACGATCAAGTCGTCGACGCTGGGGCAGAGCTTCAGCACCTCGCTGCCATCGCGGACCATCGGCACGGACCTGCTGAGCGCCTTCAACTCGACGGAAGAGCGGCCCGTGAACGCGAATCAGCCGCTGGTGTCGGACCCGGTGCTGTGGGTCAACGAGACCAGCGCGTCGTGGGGTGACGTGACCGCCGCGGAGACGCCGACGGACATGTCCTTCACCGTCTACAACCCCAACAGCTACCCGATCACGGTCTCCGAACTCGGCTACAACGTGACGATGGCCGGCGTCGACATGGGCGAGGGGGCCACCGAGGACCCCTACGTCATCGCGCCGGGGACCGAGGAGACCCTCGAAGCCGACGTGATCATCGACAACACGAAACTCGACCAGTGGTGGGTCGAGCACCTCAACAACGACCAGTCCTCGATGCTGCGGATCAGCTTCTACGCGGAGGCCAGCGTCGGCGGCGAAACGCTGCGCATCCCGCTCGAAGCGTTCACCCACGAGGAAGAGATCGAGACGGACGTCTTCGGCGGCTGACTACTCGGACTCGACGAGCGCGAGGTTCGCCGCGATCTCGGCGTTCCGCATCGCGTACTGCGCGGTCTCCTGCAGGCTGACCAGCACTTCTCGGACCTGAAGCAGGTCCTCGTTGGGCAGTTCGGGCAGGTCCGCGAGGATCTCGCCCTCGCGGTCGCCGATCTCCTGGAATAGCTGGCGGGCCTCGATCGTGAGCGCGTAGTCGCGTTCGACGACGGCGCGGACGCCGAGCGCGGTCATCTTGTCGACCTGATCCGTGAACTCCCGGATGCGGCGCAGGGTCGGCTGGTCGATCTCAAGGGTGTGGCCGTCGGTCTCCAGCGCGATCTCGGCGATGTCTTCGGCGTTGTCCGCCGTGAGTTCGAGGTTCTTCGCGACCGAGCGGTAGCCGATGAGCGGGAAGCCGTCGTCGAGGCCGACCGCGCGGGCGAGACTCGGGTTCTGGTAGGCGGTGAAGATCAAACGCAGGAGGAGGACGAAGATCTTGTTCGCCTGCCGCTCCCGGTTGAGCGCGCGCTGCGCGAGGTCGGGGTTGCCGTGGGCGAGGGACTTCACGGCCTCGCTGCGCATCGTCGAGCCGGTGTTCTCCAGCCGTTCGAGGAGGTTGTCGAGCGTGAAGTCCTCGGGGTCGACCGAACAGCGGATCGTGATGCGCTCGGGGGTCTCCTCGATGACGCCCAGCCCCATCAGTTGCGTCTCGGCCTTGTAGACGGCGTTGATGTGTTCGCTGTCGAGCGCCTCCTCGCTGGTGACGTGGATGATGCGGCGGCCGAGCACGTACTGGCCGACGATGGCGCGCTCGACGGAGTCGGCGTCGAAGTTCTGCGCGTCGATGGTCGCCTCGGAGTCCTCGTCGCTGGCGGACTCCGGCGTGACCGTGAGCGTCCCCTTGCCGCTCGCGCGGATCGTGACCTCGTCACCCTTCTCGACGTTCTGCTCGCTGGTCCACTCCGCCGGGAGGGTCATCGCCAGCGTCGAGGGACCGAGTCGCTGAATCTTGCGCGTCTCCATACAAGTGGGTAGACGACGGCCGGCATATAACCTTGTCCCCACGTCCTTATACAACACGAACAAGTCTGTGCTCGACGCGTCCGGTCCGGACGCGGTGCCAGCCACGGAGCGACTCGTCGAGGTCCGGGTCGCCGGTGTCGACGCGCAGGACCGCGGTGTCGGCGAGTTTCTCGCGCGAGGCCACGATCCGGACCGCACAGTCGCGGATCACCGCGGGCGAGAGCTGGTCGTTGCCGCGGCCGAAGACGAAGCCCTGCCCGCCGATGGGCGAGACGTAGATTACGTTTCGGTCCCCGAGGGCGGCCCGGATCTCTGCCGCGCTCCCGTCGCGGACCAGCACCTCGCCGTCGCGGTACACGTCGACGCCGAGCGGCGACCCCTCGAACCCGATGGCGGCCGCGACCGCGCCGAGCGTTCCCCCGGGGCCGAGCACGTACGTCACGGCAGGGTCGACCTCGTCGGCGACGCCGCGCGCGAGGCCCTCGACGGAGCCCCCGAGGGACTGCTTTCGCTCCTGCACGGCGTCGGCGACGGGGACCGAGACGACCGCGTGCGGCGTGGCGCGCACCTCGCCCTCGCGGTAGGCGTCCTCGTCGATGTCGCTGACCTCGCGGCGCTCCGTGCGCTCGAATGACGCGGCGATCCGGCCCGCCGCCGACGACGAGACGGCGAACACCGCCGAGTAGATCTTGACGCCCGCGGGGACGCCGAGCACGGGCACGTCCGCGTCGCCGAGCGCGTCGGCCACGTCGACGGCCGTGCCGTCGCCGCCGACGAACAGGAGCAGGTCGACGCCGGCATCGAGGAACGCCCGGACGGCCGCGCGTGTGTCCGCGGCCTCGGTCTCGCCGTCGGGGCGACCGAGAACGGTGGGGTCGAAGCCCGCGGCGCGCGCCTCGCGCTCGCCCATCGGGTCGCCCCACGTCACCACCGTCGTCTCGGGCGCGTTGTCGTGGAGGGATCGGAGCGCCTCGACGGCCCGCTCGGGCGCCCGGGGTTCGGCGCCCCGCCGGCGCGCCTCGGCCACGTGGCCGTCGGTCCCCTTCAGTCCCACGCGACCGCCCATCCCGGCGATCGGATTGACGACGACGCCGACGCGCATACCGGCGGTTGGTCGCTCGGCGGGAAAAGGGCGGCGCGACTGGGAGGATTTAAGATCGTGCTCGGAAAATCCCCGGTATGCTGCTCGAAACGACCGCGCTCCCGATGGACGTCGTCGGCGCCGCCGTGCTCGCGCTGGGACTGCTCGCCGTCGTCGGGTGGACGGCGCTGGTCTATCGCTGACGCGTGACCCGCTCGCGGAGCCACGCCGCGGCCGCGCTGGCGGCCTCGGGATCGGTGCTTCGCACCTTCAGGCGCACAGTCTCGCCCGGATAGCTGCCGACCGCCACGTCGAAGCGCTCCTGCGCGGCGTCGATCCGATCCACGAGCGCGCTCTCCGGTTCGTCGGCCCGGACGGTCTCGACGTGGCTCACCTCGCCGTCGAACTCCTCCGCGATGGACCCGAACATCGCCTTCATCTCGTCGGGGACGCCCGGCAGCACGTACACCCCCTCGACGACGGCGCCCGGCGCGACGCCCTCGGGATTGGGGAGACAGCGCGCGCCCTCCGGGAGGTCGGCCGTCCCCGCGGCGAGGTCGCCGTAGCTGTAGCCGCTGTCGCCGTCGAGCCACGCGACCGCGTCGGGGTGCTCGACGAGCGATCGGTCGAAGGCCGCCGCGACGCCCGCCATCGTCACGTCGTCGTGCGTCGGACCGAGGCCGCCCGTGACCACGACGGCGTCGAAACCGTCGTGGAGGTCGGCGACCGTCGCCGCGATGTCGTCCACGTCGTCGGGGACGGTCACGACGCGGCCGACGCTCGCGCCCTGCTCGGCGAGGCGCTGGCAGAGCCACGTGGCGTTCGTGTCCGTGATCTCGCCGACGAGCAGTTCGTCGCCGACGGTGATGACCGCGACCTGCATCTACCCGGTGTACGGCGTCGCGGCCTAAAAGCCCTCGCTCACTCGCCGTAGTCCGCCTGCTCGCGCCGGCGCTCCAGCACCCGGATCTGGTACCGGAAGTACGCGACCCCCGCCAGTCCCACGACGGTCAGGACGCCGACGAGGCCCGTGAACAGCCAGAAGTCCCGCTCGAGGTAGTACTCGACGTCGAGCGACCCGCCCGGCGCCTCGTCCCACCGGACATGGACGCGGCCGTCCTCCATCGACGTCGAGTAGCCGCCGGGGCTCACGTCGCCGAACACCGGCGCAGCGACGCGCATCCCGCGTGGCAGGATGACCTCGTGTGTGCCCTCCGCGAGGATCGGGCGTTCGAGGTGGTGGTCGCTGACGCCCGCGGTGAACGCCATCATCCCCTCCTCGGCCGGTGGCACGATGACCGTCGCGCTGTTCGCGCGCTCGACGGTGAACGCCTCGGCGCTGACGACTGTGCCGTTGGGGTAGCGGAACTGGAGCGCCGACACCGAGAGGGGGTGCTTCCCGGTCAGTTCGGCGTGCCAGTACAGTTCGAACTGCTCCCGGTCCGCCGCGCTGACGTTGACCACGGCCTCGTGGCTCCCCTTGGTGATGTCGTAGGTCACCGTCGCCGAGCGGTCGAAGTCGTAGTCCGCGGACTTGTTCAGGGCCGAGCGGTCGACGCCGCCGCCGCTACACCCCGCGAGTGCCACGAGCGCGACGAGCGCGAGCAGTGCGTACCAGCGACGATTCATGGAACGACGGCGAGCAGTTCGGCGGGGAGGTACTCCCCGATGTCGGCCAGCAGGCCGGGCGGGTCCGTGCCCTCGCGGCAGACGATCGACTGCTCCAGCAGGCCCAACCGCTCGACCGTGACGATGTCCTGTGCGTGGCCGGCGCGGTTGACCGTCGCGCGGACCTCGGCGCGGGTAGCGCTGTTGACGTTGACCCGGCCCGCGCCGCGGGTCCACTCGTAGAGGCGGTCCTGCTCGGCGTCGGACAGCCGCAGGGTGTCCCCGGCGACGAACCGCATCGGGAGGTGCTGAACAAGCCCGAAGCGCTGTCGGATCTGACCGGGGGCGCCGGGACCGAGTCCGAGTTCGTCGGCCGGGATCCGGACCCGCTCGCCCGCGTCGAGGACGATGCCGTCCTCGTCCCACTCTTCGAGGATGCCGACGTACTCCTCACCGTCGTCGAGACTGCCGGGAATCTCGCCCCACTCCGCGCGGAGGGCGTTGCGCGCCGCGACGGCGTCGTCGCCCTCGATCGTCACCGAGGGGAAGTCGTCGTGGCGCACCCCGAGGTCCCACGACACGTCGAGGTCGTCGATCTCGTTGCCGACCAGCGACCCGAGGCTGTCGAGCGCGCGGTCACGGGCGTCGCCGCCCACGTACAACTTCGTCGCGAGGACGACCATTATGCCTCGACCTGCTGGACGCCCAGTTCGTCGCGGAGGGCCTCGATCCGGGCCTCCATCGCGTCGATGAGGTGGGTGTTCTCCATCGATTCCAGCGGCGAGCCACACTCCGGACACTCGAAGCCGCGCTCCATCGCCTCGCCGAACTCGAAGCGGAGCGAGCACACCTCACAGAGGTAGAACTCGTTTTCGAGTTCGTACTGCCGGCGGTTGTCGAGGGCGTCGAGCAGGCGGTGCATCTCGTCCTCCAGGTTCGCGGGGATGTTGTCGTACTCGAAGGTCCAGAGGTAGGTGAGCCACCCCGAGTCCTCGTCGCGCAGGCGACGGTACGTGGCGAGGTCGTTCTCGTACAGGATGAACAGCGCCCGCCGCACGTCGTTGAGTTCGAGTCCGAGCCGTTCCGCGAGTTCCTCGTCGGTCACTTCGCCGTCCGGGGGCGCCGCGGCGACCGGCATCCCGTTCGGACCGACGAGTTCGTGGAGGTACTTCTGCACGACCGGGTCCTCCAGAAGTTCCTCAAAAGCCATTACCTCCACGTCGGCCCGAAGCACGGTTAAATCTTGTGAGAAGCGCGGCCCCGAACACGTTCCCCGCAAACCCGAGGGCGACGGCGCTCGTCCCATCGCTCATGGCAGTGGCCGAGCGCGACCTCGACGAGGTGGCCGCGGCGGTGGACGCGCTCCCCGGCGTCCAGCGCGCGTGGTGGATGCTGAGTTTCGGCACGCCCGTCGTGGCGCTGGAGGTCCCCCGCGGCGAGGGCGTCCCCGAGGCGGCCGTCGAGCGCCTGCGTGCGGCGGGCCTCGAACCGACGGGGGCCGTCGACGGCGACGGCAGCGGGTCCTTCGTCGGGCGCGTCGAGGACGCCGACAGACACCGGTTCGTCGACCCCGAGGCCCGCTAGTCCACGTCCTCGACGCGCTTGCCCGTCTCCTCGGGCACGACGCGGCGGTCGGCGTCCGCCCACTCCCGGTCGAGTTCGCGCCCCTCGAAGAGGCGGTCGAGGAAGACCGCCAGCCCCGCCACCTCGGAGTGGGGCTGGTTCGTGACCGCGACGTTCCAGTCCGCGCTGTCGTACACCTCGAAGGGGACCTTCTCCGCGCCGACGACGACCAGCAGCGGGTCGTCGCGGTGGGCCGCACGGACCTCCGCCTCCACGTCCTGCACGCGCTCGCCGTACATCGTGAGGTGGGCGACGGCGCCGTCCCAGTCGCGCACGACGGCCCGCGTGCTCTCGGCCGTCTCCACGCCGAAGGGGCCGCCGAAGCGATCGGTGATGTCCCGCGCCGTCTCGACGGCGTCGGTGGCGTTCTCGGGGAAGATCACCCGGTCGGCGCCGAGGGCGCGCGCCGTCAGGCCCACGTGGGTCGTCATGCGGTCGTCGCGCCCGGGGCGGTGCCCCAACCGGCAGACGACGACCGGCGGTTCGTCTTGCACACCCCGCAGTCCGGGGTCGCGCCGGATAGCCGTTTCTCCTCGGATCGCAAAGCACTTGCAGACGCCCCGGGAGAGTCCGCCATGGACCTCACGGAGCGACGCGTGCTGATCACGGGCGGCGCGGGCCTCATCGGCCCCAACCTCGCCCGTCGACTGCGGGACCACCACGAAGCCGACGTGGTCGTCGCCGACGACCTCTCGAAGGGGCGCCGCGAGCGCGTCCCCGACGGCGTCGAGTTCGTCGAAGCCGACTTCACCGACCCCGACGACGTGGCCGCGGCCGTGACGGCGGACCTCGACGCGGTCTTCCACCTCGCGGCGTACACGGACACGAACTTCGACGACGACCGCCGCCTCTTCGAGGAGAACACCGAGATGACGTACAACCTCCTCGAACGGATGGACGAGGTCGGCGTCGAGAACCTCGCCTTCACCTCCTCCTCGACGGTGTACGGCGAGGCCCCCCGCCCGACCCCGGAGGACTACGCACCGCTCGAACCCATCAGCGTCTACGGGTCGAGCAAACTCGCCGACGAGGCGCTCATCTCCGCCTACGCCCACAGCCACGACTTCACGGTCTGGTGTTTCCGCTTCGCCAACATCGTCGGCCCGGGCCAGCGCGGCACGGTCATCCCGGACTTCATCGAGAAACTCAGCGAGGACCCGGAGACGCTGACCATCCTCGGTGACGGCCGACAGGAGAAGTCCTACCTCCACGTCACTGAGTGCGTCGAGGCGATGTGCCACGTCGTCGAGCACGCCGACGCGGCGCTGAACACGTACAATCTGGGCACGCGGACGACGACCTCCGTGACCACCATCGCCGACGTGGTGAGCGCGGCGATGGATCTCGACCCCGAGTACGAGTACACGGGCGGCGACCGGGGCTGGAGCGGCGACGTGCCGAAGATGCGCCTCTCCATCGAGAAACTGTCCGCGCTCGGCTGGGAACCCGCCCTGTCGAGTCACGAGGCCGTCGAGCGCGCGGCCGAGGAACTGGTCGCGGAGATGACGTAGAGCGACACGGCTTTACTCCCCTCGGCCCTACAGTTCTCCGTGCAGATCGTCGGCTACGACTCGGCCGTGGGCGGGGACGCCGCCCTCCTTCTCGGCGACGGCGGCGCCGTCGAGCGCCGGGTGCTCTCGCCCGGCACCGACCTCGACTTCGCCCTCGGGCGGCGCCACTGCGCCGGCGCGCTGACGGAGCAGGGCCACGTCGCCTGCGACGCCGAGGCGGCGCCGCACTGTGACGCCCACACCTCGCGGTGGCCCTGCGCCCGATGCACGGGCGACTGTGAGAAACCCATCGCCGCCTGCGAGGAGGAACACTCCGTCTACCTCGCCGCGTTCGCGCCCGCCGCGTTCAAGGTCGGCGTCACGCGGTCGTGGCGCCTCGACGAGCGACTCAGAGAGCAGGGCGCCGACCGGGCCGCCCACGTCAGGACGGTCGAGGACGGCCGCCGCGCGCGGCGCATCGAGGCCGGCATCGCGACGGAAATCGGCGACCAGATGCGGGTGGCGACGAAGGTCGAGGGGCTCCACAGGCGCGTCGACGACGAGGCGTGGCACGCGCTGCTCGCGGACTTCGACCCGATCGAGACGTACGACTTCGACTACGGACTGGCCCTCTCCGCGCGCCCGGTGACCGCCACGATGGCCCGCGGGACCGTCCGGGGCGTGCAGGGCCGGCTCCTCGTCCTCGACCGCGGCGGGACGACCTACGTCGTGGACCTGCGGGAGTTGGTCGGCCACGAGGTCACGCGGGGGGCGCCCGCCGCCGACCGACAGGCGAGTCTCGGCGCCTTCGACTGAGACCTTCAACACCCTTTTCCGCCGGGCGAGCCAATCCGGGGTCATGCCCGAAGACTCCGACGAGAGCGGCACAGACGAGGAAGAGAAGTCGTTCCGGGAGCGCGTCGAGGAGATCCGCGAGCGCCGCGCCGAGGAGGGCGAGGGCCCCGAGGGCGAGGGCGGTCGCGAGGCGCCCGAGGACCCCCGCGAGCGCATGGAAGAGATGATGGGCGGCGGTGGCGGCATGGGCGGTGGCGGCGGCAACCCCTTCGCGCAGATGATGGGCGGCATGATGGGTGGCGGCGGCCCCGGCATGGGCGGCGGCCCCGGCGGCCGCGGCGGTCCCGGCGAGGAGGGCGGCGTCAACGAGGAGCGCATCGCTCGCGAACTCGAACTCATCCGCGAGGAACTCCGCGACGCGACCGACCAGCTCGACCGCATCGCCGACGCGCTCGAACAGGACGACTAGCGCAGCGACGCGTACAGCTCTTCTAGGCGGTCGACCGCGTGTTCGACGCTCATCGCGTCGCGCCGCGCGAGACACGATTCCCGAAGCTCCGCCCGGTCCGCGAGCGCCCGCTTCAGCGCTTCGCGGAACGAGACGGCGTCCCCCGTCTCGAAGTGGTAGCCCGTGACGCCGTCCTCGACGGTCGTCGCGAGGGCGCCCTCGTCGGCGCCGACGACGGGCGTGCCGCAGGCGTTCGCCTCGAGGGCGACGAGGCCCTGCGTCTCGACGGGGCTCGGGAACGCGAACACGTCGAGCGCCGTGTAGAACGCCGCCATCTCCGATCTGTCGAGGAAGCCGAGGAACCGGGCGTCGACGCCCGCGGCCGCGGCCTGCTCTTCGAGGTCCTCGCGAGCGGGACCGTCGCCGCCGAACAGGAGCGTCACGTCGAGATCTGCCGCCGCGGCGATGATGTCGTCGAGGCGCTTCTCGTAGCCGTGGCGTCCGGTGTAGCCCACCAGCGGGCCGTCGGCGTCGACGCCGTGGCTACGCAGGAACTCGGTCGGGTCGGTCGGGCTGAACCGCTCGACGTCGACGCCGTTCGGGACGACTTCGACCGGCGTCGAGACCCCGACGTGGTCCTGGAGGTGGTCCCGGGTCGCCTCGCTGGGCGTCACCGCGAGGTCGGCGCGGTCGTAGAACCACCGCTCGTAGCGCTCGCTCACGTCCCGGAGCGCGCTCGCGGTCCGGTCGCCGACGGCGAGGTAGTTCGCGTACTCCGCCGTCGGCGTGTGGTACGACGCCACGAGCGGCACGTCCGCCCGGCGAGCGAGGCGCACGCCCGCGACACCGACCGCGAACGGCGTGTGGGCGTGGACGAGTCCTGCGTCGGTCACAGCGTCGGGAATTCGGGGGACGCCCACGTGGAACCCCTCGTAGAAGGGGAGTGGCAGACTCGACACGGCGTGCTCGTCCGGGGCGGGGTCGTAGTCGGCGTCCGGAAAGACGACGGCCATCCGGCCGCCGCGGTCGACCCACCGGTCGCGCCACGTCTGGATCGTGTACGTGACGCCGTTGACCGTCGGGAGGTAGGTGTCGGTGAAGGCGGCGACGTCCGGCCTCGTCATCTCAGTCACCCGCGAGGTCGCGGTAGATATCGGCCAGTCGCTCGCCCATCCGATGCACGTCGTGCTCCGCGGCCGTCTCGCGTGCGTTCTCGCCGAGTCGGTCCCGGAGCGCGGGGTCGTCGGCGAGGCGCTCGAGCGCGGCCTCGAACTCGGCCTCGTCGGCGCAGAGCAGGCAGTCGTGGCCGTCCTCGAACTGCTCGCGGAAGACCGGGATGTCCCGGAGGACGACCGGCTTGCCACAGGCCATCGCCTCCAGCGCGACGAGGCCCTGCGTCTCCTCCTTCGCGGGGAAGCAGAACACGTCGCCGGCGGCGAACATGCCCCGTTTTTCCTCGACCCAGCCCGTGAACGTGACGTTCTCCGGGGGGTCGCCCGTCCATCGCCGGACCGACCGCGAGGCGATGGGGCCGGTGTCGTAGGGGCCAAACCAGGCGAAGTCGTAGTCGGTGGCCTGCGCGAGGCGGCAGAAGGTGGTGAGGCCCTTGCGCTCGAAGACGTTGCCGACCGAGAACACGACCATGCCGTCGAGGTCGAAGCGCTCGCGGTACGCCTCGCGGTACTGCTCGAAGCCGGCCAGCGACTCCCGGTCGACGCCGCCGGTCAGCACCGCCGTCGGCGTGCCGACGGGGTAGTCGCGCACGAGCGACTCGGCGTAGCCGGTCGGGCAGAGCACCAGATCGGCCTGCGCGTAGAACCACCGCAGGTAGTCCCGGAGGGGGCCTTCGATCAGGTCCGCGCCGCGCCAACTGCCGGTCGTGTTCTCCGCGAGCGTGTGGGCGTGTGCGATGACCGGCACGTCGGCGCGGCGGGCCTGCCGGAGGACCGCCACGGATCCCGGGCCGAAGAGGTGGAGATGCGCAACGTCGAACTCCCGCATGGCGCCGCGGCCGGCAGCCCACGACGCCGCGCCGCGGAGCGGGTCGCCGCCGCGCCACGGCGTGGCCAGCACGTCGACGTCCGTGTCGGCGAGGGCCGCTCGCTGCTGGCGGGCCGCGGTCGCGATCCCGCTCCGCTCCAGCGGTCCCGAGAGTTCGAGGTAGTTCAGCGCGCGCACGCCGAAGCGTCTCGTCGGGGGAGCGTTAAGCCTACCGGAAAAGGCTAAAGCGGGGGTCGCCAACCGTGGGACGTGACCGTCGCCGCCGAGCGAATCGAGCGACTCGACGCCCTCGCGCGCGCCGCCGTCGAGCGCGGCGACGAGGACCGGGCGGGCGAGTACGTCCGCCTCGCGCGCCGCATCGCCGAGCGCAACCGCATCGACCTCCCGAAGCGGTTCCGCCGCGCCGCGTGTGACGCCTGCGACCGCTACCGCCTGCCTGGCCGGAACGCGCGGGTCCGCCTGCAGGACGGCCACGTCGTCTGGACCTGCGACTGCGGGCATCAGGACCGCCACCCGTACTGACACACCCGCAGATTCAAAGGGCGGCCGTCCCTATGACGGGCCATGAGTTCTGACGCCGAGAAGATACACAACCTCGACGTGACGGTCTGGGTGGGGAAGGCCGGGATCGATCCCGTCGCCGAGGAGCTGTCGGACCAGCTCGACGATCGGGAGTTCGTGAAGGTCCGCTTTCACCGCTCGGCGCTGGGCGGGACGACGACCGACGAGATCGCGGCCGACCTCGCGGACGCGGCCGACGCCGACCTCGTCGAGACGCGGGGGCACACGGGGGTGTACCGTTGAATGGCGGTCACGCCGCCGCCGCAGCTCGCTGACGCCATCGGGGCCGGCGCAGCTACGGCTGTCACGCAGTTCGTCTTCTTCCTCGTCGCGTTCCTCGGGGTGTACCTGCTCGGCAAACTGTTCGTGCGCCCGGTGTTCGATCGGGCGCTCCGCCGGCGGAACCTCGACAGCCACGCGCGCAAGCCTCTCCAGAAGCTCCTGACGGGGATCATCGTCTTCGTGGCCATCTCCGTTGCCTTCCGCTTTGCCGGCTACGGCGACTTCCTCACGTCGCTGGCGACCATCGCCGCGGCCGCGACGCTCGCCATCGGCTTCGCGATGCAGGACGTGATCAAGAACTTCGTCGCGGGCGTGTTCATCTACACCGACGAGCCGTTCCGCATCGACGACTGGATCGAGTTCGACGGCCACTCCGGGGTCGTCGAGGACATCAGCCTCCGGGTGACCCGGGTGCGCACCTTCGACAACGAACTGCTGACGGTGCCAAACTCCCTGCTCACCGACGGCGTGATCAAGAACCCCGTCGCGAAGGAGACGCTCCGCCTGAAGGTCGTCTTCGGCATCGGCTACGACGACGACATCGAGCGCGCGACCGAAATCATCGTCGAGGAGGCCGAGGCGCACGACGATATCCTCGCGGACCCGGCACCCTCGGTCCGCCTGACCGAACTCGGCGACTCCTCGGTGGGCCTCCAGTCGCGGGTGTGGATCAAGAACCCGAGCCGGTCGGACTTCGTGAAGACCCGCGGCGAGTACACCACCGCGGTGAAGGAGCGCTTCGACGAGGAAGGGATCGACATCCCGTACCCGAACCGCACGCTCTCGGGGAGCATCGACGTCGAGAGCGACCTCGAAGGCCTGGACCTCCAGTAGGCGGCACCGCGGTTTTTTCGATCCACACAGCGGCCGCTCGCAGTATGAGTGTTGGAAACGGACGGGCCGGGATCGCCCGGTCGGTCCCGGACAGGTAGTCCCGGTCGCCTCCTCCGCCCCGCGACCCTACGAGCGACGGGCGTCCGGTGCTGGGCTGCTCGCTTCCGCGCCTGACCCGGTGGCACCGGCGAACCGCGACGGCGACGCCCCTGCAGGCGCGCGCCGCGGACCGCCGTCCCCGCAGGACGAGGTTTCCACGTCGGCTTCCGGGGCCCGCCCGGGTCGAACCCGGACTCGCCCGGCGTTCGGCCCCCGCTAAAGGCCATAGTGCGGGTGACGGGCGGGGCCTGGCCGCCCGGCCTAGTCCACTCCACCGTACGCCAATCTTCCTTAAGGGCCTTTCGCATCCCCGAGCGGGCTGGCGAATAGCCCCGCGAGCGCGAGGACTGCGCTGGTGCCCACGACCGCCCAGCGGTGGTACTCGAAGGTGGCGCTCACCGGGAGGCCGCCCGCGACGCCCGCGGCGCCGAGCGCCCACGAGAGCGTGATGCCGACGGAGCCTAGACCGACGACGAGCGCGAGGCCCGCCACGACGTCGGGGTCGCTCCGCCCGGCCGCCGCGGCGCCGAGTGCGACGAGCGCGACGCCCGCGAACAGCGCCACGGCGAGGGGGCTGATCGGGCCGACGCCGTAGTACACCTGCACCGCCGACGCCTCGACCAGCGCGTAGGGGAGCGCAAGCAGGCAGAGAAGCGCCACACAGGCGAGCGCGCCGATCCGGAGCGCGATGGAGGTTCGCTGCACGGGTGGGTGTCGGTTCGGCCCCGGCATAAACACGACGACAAGGCCTAAGCCCGCGGCTCGACAACCCACGGCCATGGGATTCGGAAGCACGGCGAAGAAGGTCCAGAAGCTCGCGGACACGGCCGAGAAGCTCTACGGGCGCCTCGACGAGGTCCGGACGCAGGTCGTCGAGACGCGCGAGACCGTCGACGACTCGAACGCCCGCCTGCGCGAGCTAGAGGCCGAGGTGGCCGCGCAGGGCGCGCTCGTCGAGGCCATCGCCGAGGAGCACGACATCGACGTGGAGAGCGTCCGCGCCGACGTGTCCGTCGACGCCGAGTCCGGGGCCGAAGTCGAGGCCGAGCAGGACGGCGCCGCCGACTAGCCGAGTAGCCGCTGGTACTCGACCCGGACGCAGCGGTCCTGCACGGTGGCGATCCCCGCCTCCTCCGCCCGGGCGAGGGCCGCGTCGTCCGTGATGCCGAGTTGGAGCCAGATTACGTCGACGTCACCGTGGGCGATGGCGTCGTCGACGATGCCCGCCACCTCCGCGCTGGGGCGGAACACGTCCGCCACGTCGACGTGGCCCGGCACGTCGGCGAGCGAGTCGAACGCGGGTTCTCCGAGGACGTCCTCGGCCGTGGGGTTGACCGGAACGATCTCGTAGCCCTGCTCCTGGAGGAACGCCGGCACCTCGTGAGCGTCCTTTCCGGGCGTGGTCGAGCAGCCGACGACGGCGATGCGGTCGCCGGCGAGTACGTCGCGCAGGTCGGCGTCGGCGTCGAGTGGCATACCGGAGCGACGGGCGCGACGGTGAAAAAGCCGGAGGTCAGTACGAGTGCCAGTCGGAGGTCGCGCTCTCGATGCCCGAAGCGCGGCACTCGCGACCGTCCTCGGCGTCGCGCACTTCGATGACGCCGTCGAACAGTTGCTTGATCGTGCTCATCGTCTGCTCGTCGTGCGCGGTGTCGTCCACCAGGAAGAGGCCGAGGCCGTCCGCGCTCTGGACGCGGCCGGTCGAGACGTGGAGGAACCGAAACACGGTCTGGAGGTTCGAGTACATCAGCAGCGTCGACAGCGAATACATCACCGTCCGGTTGCGCTCGATGCCGCGCCCGCCGTAGAATAGCTGGAGGAGCTCCGAGAACTCGATCCCGATGCCCGTGAGATCGTTCGGCGACGAGGCGTAGCGGACGAGGTCAGACTCCTCCTCGCTGTCCATCCCCTGCTGGCGGGTGACGCAGTCGACGATGCCGAGCGACGCGTCGGGCGCCCGGTCGGCGAACGCCTGCTGGACCTTGCGGGCGCTGTCCTTCGTGGTGACGACGATGCCGCCCTCGCCGTCGCGACAGCCGTCGGCGACGACGTCGAAGGCGAGGTCCCGCTTGCCGGTCATCGGGGGCCCGACTACGAGCAGGTTCGTCCCCGGAGCGACGGACCCGTCGACGCAGTCGACCCCGATGTCATACATGTGGCTCACTCACGGTTCGGGAGCGACGGCGGACGACTGACTGATCGGGCCACGACTCCCCAGGGGCCATCTGAACTAGTCGTGAGGGGAGCGACTTATAATTCTTTTCGGTCTGTTGGCTCGATTGCCGGTCACGCGATGGCGACGCCGCGTCCGACGACGAACGCGGCGGCGGCGAGACCCATCCCGTACTTGAGGCGTCTGTGTCCCCGTCCCGGCTCCGAGAAACTTACCGCCGTCGCGGAGAGCATCAGGCCGTCCGCCGGGACGACCAGCGCGAGGTACGCGACCCCGAGCGTCCCGCGGAGGTAGGGGAGCGGACTCGCCGCGACCGCGACGGCGAGCAGCGCCGCGGCGAGCCAGAGCGATCGTCGCTCGCCGACGACGATTGGCAGCGTCCGGAGGCCTTCTTCCCGGTCGCCGGGAGCGTCCTCGACGTCCTTGATGATCTCCCGGGAGAGCGTCGAGAGCGCAGCCAGCAGAAAGAGGACGACCGGGGCCGCGCCGAGCGACCGCGCGGCGGCGGCGCCGAACAGGAACGTCGACCCGCCCAAATACGCGACGACGGCGTTGCCGACTCCGGGGAGCCCCTTGAACAGTTCCGTGTACGCGATCAGCGCCGCGAGGTTGAAGGCGGCGATGGCGATCGCGATCGGCGGCAGCGTGACCGCTAGCGCCACGGCCGCGAGGAAGAGGGCGACCGCGAGGGCCAGCGCCCCTCGCGGCGAGACCGCGCCCCGGGGGATGGCGCGCTCGGGGTTGTTGATCCGATCCACGTCACGGTCGAAGTAGTCGTTGATCGCCATCCCGGCGGCGGTTGCGGCGACGGTCGCAGCCACGGCGGCGCCGACGGCGACCGGGGCCTCGCCCGCGCCCCCGGCCACGAATGCGCCGACGAACGTGAGCGCCCCCGCCAGCAGGCTGTTTCCGGGCCGGGTGAGTTCGACCAGCCCCGCGACCGTCCCGCGATCCATACCCGAGATAGCCCGGCGGCGGGCCATAAAACCGCGGCATGTGGACCGTTCGGGACGGGTTTAAATGCGTTCGCGCCACAGGAGCAAGACGAGATGGCCATCGACCCCGAGTTCGAGACCGAGCGCGACGTCGTGGACGACCACGAGGGCCACGACGTGTGGGGCCCGGTCGAGGAGCCAGACCTGCTGGGCATCCACGGCACCCACGTCGCCGTGGACTTCGACATCTGCATCGCCGACGGCGCCTGCCTCGAGGACTGCCCCGTCGATGTGTTCGAGTGGGTGGAGACGCCCGACCACCCCGAGAGCGAGCTGAAGGCCGACCCCGCCCACGAGAGCCAGTGCATCGACTGCATGCTCTGTGTGGACGTCTGTCCGGTGGACGCCATCGACGTCGACGCGAGTCGGAGCAGTCCCTGACCGCCGGTCGCAACCGCGACGTTTAACAGGCGCCTCGCAGTACGGAGAAGCGCGGGCGCTTAGCTCAGTTTGGACAGAGTGCTTGGCTTCGGACCAAGCTGTCGCGGGTTCAAATCCTGCAGCGCCCACTTGTCCTGCGGCCGAGAGTGCATCCCGACAACTCCGTCTCGATCCCCCGTCGGAGTGGCTCTTACACGGGCGAGTTCAGCGCGCCGAAGTAGACCTGCCAAGCCAGCAGCGACTTCGCCACGAGGCTCAACACGATGTACGCCCGCTCCCCGTACAGGTAGTCTTCCCACTTCCAGACCCCGAGATACTGCAGCAGCATGTTGATCGCAAAGAGGTTGAAGAGGACGAACAGCGAGACGTAGATGACGATCACGAAGTCCGGTGGGCTGCCGCCGGCGTCGAACGTGCCGACGATGGAGACGGCGATGACGATCCACGGGACGACGCCGGCGATCGAACCGACGACGAACGAACTCCAGTCGGTCGTCTCGGTCAGCCGATTGTGACGCTCCATCACCAGTCCGCAGAGATTCATCACCGCCACGAGGCCGAACAGCGCGATCAGCGTGCCCAGGTCCCAGACGCCCGCGAGCATGGCGATCAGGACGATCATCACCGACGCGCTGACCGCGTACTCGTACCACCGGTAGGGGTTCATGCCCTGTTGGAGATACGCGACGTAGCGATCGTAGAGAACCGTCGCGATCAGGCCGTGGGCAATCGCGGAGATGAAGAGGAACGCGACCGCCAGATACGCCAGTTCGATCGTCCCGATGGACTCCATGACGGGGACGAGCGTCTCGCTCCCGGCGTCGAAGTCGAGACGCGTCGCGGTGATCGTCCACTCCCGCGAGGAGCTCAGAAAGAGCATCAGTGCGCCCTGGAGGAAGTGGAGAATCCCCATGACAGCGTTGAACCGCCGGAGATTCCAGTCACTCGGGGTCGTGGTTGCCATACCACGTAGTCGCAAGCATCCGTTATCGTCTTTACGACCGTCCGGGGGGACACAGTGCGTCGAGATGGCGGGCTGGCGACCGGCGGTCGGCGGCTTCTGCTGTGCCATCGGGCGTCGGGTCGGGGCCCGCACACTCCGCGGTTGGCCCGGATTCACGACGAGGCGGCGCCGAACCGCGACAGCCACGCCCGCCGGGCCCCTAGATGTCTCGCCGGCGGAACAGGAATTGGCTCACGGCGAGGAGAGCCACGAACGCGGCGAGGAGAACCCCGGCGTCGAGTGCGTCGTAGGTCCCCGCGATGAGGACCGGCGTCGGGGAGTAGTAGTGCGTCGGGCTGAGGTACTGGATCCAGGCGAACTGGGGCGCCGCACCGACCGCGGATTCCAGGAGCCACAGCGCGAACAGCAGCCCGATGGCGGCCCGCTCTGCGACCGCCGCCCGGTTCACGAGGACCGAGAGCAGCGTGCCGATGGCGGCGCAGACGAGGAGGTACGGAATCGAGAGGAGATGTGCCATCACGAGGTGTATCGGATCGATCGTTTCGCCGATCGCCAGCACGAGTCCGTACGTGACCCCGACGACGACGACGTTCAGCAAGACGAGTGGCAACAGCATCGAGGCGAACGTTTCGAGGAGCAATCGGCGACGAGAGACCGGGAAGGAGAGCAACAGGTCCATCCGGTCGGTCTCGATGTGGCTCGCGATCTTCCCCGCCGCGGCGTACGCGAAGTAGATCCCGAGCCCCACGACCCAGACGAACGTGTAGATCTGTCCGCCGAGCCACCCCTCGATCGTGCCGATCGTGTCGATGCCGAAGGCCTCCCGCATCGCGGGCGGGACCGACTCCGCGATCTGCTCGTAGGCGGACGGGTCGACGAGCGAGAAGTACCAGACGATGAAGGCGACGTAGAGGCTCACGCCGACCGTCAGCGCCACCGTCCCGCGGAGGTGGCGGCGCGTCTCGTAGCGGGCCGTCTCAAGCATCCGAGCGCACCTCCCGGTCGGAGTCGCCCGCGTCGTCTGCCCCGTAGTAGTGCATGAACACGTCTTCGAGGGGCGGTTCGCTGATGTCGATTTCGCGCACGTCGTGGGTCGCGAGTTCGCGCAGGAGCGTGTTGTAGTCGCCGGCGTAGATGAACTGGACCCCGTCGGCGAACGTCTGCACGTCGCTGACCCCGTCGAGTGCCGCAAGTGCAGACCGAGCCTCGTCGGTCGTTCGGAGGCGGACGCGCTTGCCACCTCGCTCCAGTAGGGTCTCGATCTCCTCCAGGCCGACGAGTTTGCCGTCGCGGAGGATCCCGACCCGGTCGCAGATGCGGCGGACTTCGCTCAGCACGTGCGACGAGAAGAAAAGCGTCGTGCCGTCATCGCGTTCGCCCCGGCAGAACTCGTTGAACGCCTCCTGCTTGAGCGGGTCGAGCCCCGACGTCGGTTCGTCCAGTATCACGACTTCGGGGTCGTGCATGAAGGCCTGCACGATGCCCAGCATCCGTTTGTTCCCGGAGGAGTACTCGCGGATCGGGCGATCCACCGGTGGCGTGAACACGTCGAGGAGGTCGTCCCGCCGGGCCCCGCCCTTGATGGACTCGTGGTAGTCCAGGACCTCTGCGCCCGTCACGTCCTCGTTGAAGCCGAGGTTCGCCGGCAAGTAGCCGATTCGCCGCTTCGCCTCGACGAGCGCCGCTTCGTCGCGAACGTCCGCACCGAGGACGGTCGCTGTCCCCGCCGTCGGTTCGAGCAGTCCCAGCAGCGTCCGGATCGTCGTCGTCTTGCCCGCACCGTTTGGCCCAAGATAGCCGAAGATTTCGCCACGCTCGACGGTGAACGAGATGTCGTCGTTGGCGAGAACCTCGCCGTAGTCCTTGGTCAGCCCGTCGAGTTCGATTGCGCCCATCACCTGCGCCTTCGCAGCGCCGTTATTTCGTTGTACCGGCGGGTTCACCGATGGAGGTGTAGGTACACCCGTCCGAGAGCCCGATAACAGTCGAAGGAACGAATTCACTCGATACCTGTCCGGCGCGACGCCCCACCCCCGGCTACCCGACGCCGAGTAGGTACGCCAGCCCGATCCCGATCAGTGCGACCCCGAGGAGTCGGGTGAGGACGACGTACCACCCCGCAGGCTCGACGTCCGACCACGAGCGCGTGCTCCCGATCGCGTCCAGTCGCTCTTTGAGTTGGGCCATCGTGTACGGGAAGACGAGGTTCAAGACGCCGAGCAGGACGAACACCGTGGCAGCAAACGTCGTGTCGTCGCCCATGGGCCGACGTGACGGCGACCGGGCTATTATAACCAGTCCCGTCGCCCGCACGTGGGGCCGGTCAGCGCTCGGACGGGTGCATGTCCTCACCGGTCCGTCCGACGACGGCCCGGTATCTCGCCGTGGTTCGGCGGTGCGTTCGGGTCAGATCAGTACCGACAGCGGGGGTCGAACAGAGCGCGGCGAGCGCCCGGAACACGGAGGCCCGTCGCCGCGCTCGTCCCGACCGACGGAAAGGCATTAGGAGTCCCCGAGACTCCTCGGAGCTATTGCCGCGGCGGAGTCACCCATGCAATCTGCGCCCACCTATCGCACGAACCGCGACCTGTTCTCCAATCACTACCTCGAGGATCACCTGCCGGACACGGACGCGTGGAACCGGGTGTCCGAGGCGGAACTCCGGGACGCCCACGAGAGGATTACGTCGCTCTGGGAGCGCGAGCGCGACACAGCGCCCAAGCGCAACGAGTCCCAACTCGAGGAGACGTTCATCCGACCGGTGTTCCGGGCGCTGGGCATCCCCTTCGAGGTCGAGGAGACCGTCGAGCGCGGCCAGCGACGCCCGGACTACGGCTTCTTCGAGTCCGAGGAGGCCGCGCGGGGTGCCTTCGGGCGCCGGGACGAGGGCGGCGACTTCTACGAGAGTGCCGTCGCGGTCGCGGACGCCAAGCGCTGGGGCCGCGGACTGGACACCCGCGGCGAGCGCGAGCGGGACTTCGAGAACCCGAGCTACCAGATCCACGTCTACCTTCAGGAGACGGCGACGCAGTGGGCCGTCCTGACGAACGGCAAGCAGTGGCGCCTCTACTACGGCCCCACGAGCCACCGGCTGGACTCCTACTACGAGATCGACCTGCCGGCCGTCCTCGAAGCGGGCGATCTGGAGGCGTTCAAGTACTTCTACCTCTTCTTCCGCCAGGAGGCCTTTCTCCCGGACGCGGGCGGGGACTCGTTTCTCGACGACGTGTACGACGGGTCGAACGTCTTCGCACAGGAACTGGGCGAAGACGTACAGGACAACGTCTATGAGGCCATCAAGGTCCTCGCGGAGGGCTTTCTCCAGTATCCGGACAACGATCTGAGCGCGGGGGCGCTCGACGAGGCGGACCTGCTCGCGGACGACCGCGCCGAGTTCGCGGACGGGCGCCTCGCTCTGGTCCACGACGCCTCGCTGATCTACCTCTACCGGCTCATCTTCGTGCTGTACGCGGAGAGCGAGGGGCGGGACCTGCTCGACACGGACAACGACGTGTACGCGGCGGAGTACAGCCTGAACGGGCTGAAACAGGAGGTCGCCGAGAAGCGCGACCGGTCGGATGTGGCGTATCACGACTGGCAGAACGGGCTCTGGTCACGGCTGGAGGACCTGTTCGCCCTCGTCGACCGGGGCAGTGAGGCCGCGGGCATCCCCCCGGAGCAACTCCAGGTCCCGGCCTACAACGGCGGACTGTTCCGGACGGACCCCGAACCGGACGACAGCCGCGAGGCGCGCTTTCTCGCGCGCTACGAGGTCGGTGACGCCCACCTCGCCGAGGTCGTCGACCTGCTCGCCAGAAGCGAGAACGCGACCGGCGGCGGGAAGAGCTTCGTCGACTACTCCTCGCTCGACATCCGCCACCTGGGGAGCATCTACGAGGGCCTGCTGGAGTACGACCTCAACGTCGCCGACGAACCGCTGACGCTCGACGACGGCGAGTACGCGCCCGCGGACCCGGACGACGAGGTGGCGGTCGCGTCCGGCGATGTGTACCTCACGACGGACAGCGGCGAGCGCAAGGCGACGGGCTCCTACTACACGCCGGAGTACGTCGTCGAGTACATCGTCGAGACCACGCTCGGGCCGGTCGTCGACGACATCTACGAGGACCTGCTCGCGGCGGACCCATGGGGGCAGGAGGGTGGCGGGCAGTTTGCCGCGGACTTCGCCGAGCGGGTCTTCGAGTTGAAGATCCTCGATCCGGCGATGGGAAGCGGCCACTTTCTCACCAGCGCGGTCGACTACCTCGCGCGCGAGATCGTCGACGCACAGGAGCGACAGGCCGAACAGCAGGGCGTCGAGAGCATCGACCGGACCCGCGACGTGAACTGGGCGCGGCGGCAGGTCGCCCAGCGCTGTATCTACGGCGTCGACCGGAACCCCCTCGCGGTGGAGTTGGCGAAGGTGTCGCTGTGGCTCCGCACGCTCGCGGCCGACCAGCCCCTCGCCTTCCTCGATCACCACCTCAAGACCGGCAACTCCCTCGTCGGGAGCGACATCGAGGACGTCCTGTCGGCCCGCGAGTCCGCGACCGACGAGGGCCAACTCACCCTCCGGCAGTCCTTCGCGCGGACCCGCCAGCGGGCGCTCGAACACGTCATGGACCGGTTTCGGGACCTGCTCTCGACGGACAACGAGTCGCTCGCCGACGTCAAGCGCATGGAGGCCGCCTTCGAGGGGGTGCGGGACGACCCGCTCTACCGCCGCTTGCTGGCGATGGCGAACGTCCACACGGCCGCGGCGTTCGGGGTGGACGTACCCGGCGACGCCGACGAGCGGATGGCCGAGGCGCTGCGAGACGACTCGTGGGCTGACGTGGCGGACCAGGACTGGTTCGAGCGCGCGCAGGCGATGGCCGAGGACGAGCGGTTTTTCCACTGGGAACTGGAGTTTCCGGTGGCCTTCTACGACGAAACGGGCACCCGGCGGGACGACGCGGGCTTCGACGTCGTCCTCGGGAACCCGCCGTACGTCAACATCGAACTGATCCCGGACGATCACGTGGCGTACTACCGCGAGGCGTTCGCGACGGCCCAGCGTCGGCTGAACCTCTACGTCCTGTTCGCGGAGCGCGCCCTGTCGCTCTCGCGGGCGGGCGGTCGCCACAGCTTCATCGTACCGGACAAGCTCCTCAGCGAGACGTACGCGACGAACTGGCGGCGACTCGTCCTCGACGAGCACGCGCTGGGCTCGGTGCTCGATCTCCGGGACGAGACCGTATTCCCGGACGCGAGCGTCGATCCAGTCGTCTACGCCGTGCAGGTCGACGCCGAGACGGGGACGGCGGGCGTCTACGAACTCGAGGATGGGCGCCCGGCGCTGGAGACGGAGCTTCGGACCCGCGACTTCAGGGAGTTCGACGAGTGCCGGATCCGGCTGGACTGGAACGAGGACGCCGCGCGGATCGTCGACCGACTCGCCGCGGGAACCATCCCGGCCTCCCGCATCGTCTACGCGAGCTGGGGCGCCCAGCCGGGCAACGCGGATCGGTTCTTCAGGTACGGGCCGCGACCGGACGACCCCGCCGCCGAGCGGCTCATCAAGGGCGGCAACGTGGACAGGTACGCGATCCAGTGGTCGGACTCCTACATCCGCTACCACCCCGAAGAGCTCCACCGCCCCGCGTTTCCGGCCCTGTTCGAGAGCGAGAAGCTCGTGTTCAAGGACATCGCGGGGTCCCGCGGGCTCATCGGGAGCCTCGACCGGGAGGGGTTCTACACCGATCACACCCTCGTCAACTGCATCTCGAAGGCCGACCTCCGGGCCGTCGACGAGGAGACGCTGCGCGGGCGGGGAATCGTCTTCGCCGACGAGCCACGCGGCGCGGCCCCGGCGGGCGAGTCGACCTACGACCGCGACACCGTGATCTATCCGGAGGACGAGGCCCGCGCCCGCAACTACGACCTCCGGGCGCTCCTCGGCATGTTCAACTCGACGCTGCTTGGGTTCTACTACAGACGCTACGTGAGCGGGAACCTCCACGTCTTTCCCCAGCACGTGCGGGATCTGCCGGTCCCGGACATCGACTTCGCCGACGAGGAACGGGATCCCGTGGCCGACCGGGACGCGGAGGTCCCGCTGGGCGAGGGGCCGCTCGCGGACGCGGGCGAACCAGAGAGCCCCCGGGCGGCGCACGACCGCCTCGCCGCTGTCGTGGAGCGGCGCCTCGCTTGCCAGGAGAAACGGGACGCCCTCAACCTCGATCTGCGCGACCACCTCGGCAGCTACGAGGAGGGACCGACGCTCCCGGACGCGGGCCTCTTCCGGCCGACCGACGCGGGCATCCTCGACGCGACAGCGGAGGCCCACGAGAAGCTTCGCATCGGCGACGTGCGGGTCGACCGCGACGGCGACCGGGTCACCGTCTCGGCCTCGGCGCGGTACAAGCCCGCAGACGACGGCGACGTCGAGACCGATCGCTACGGCTACACGGAGACCGAGTACGAACCGGCGTTCGCGCTCACGGAGGTCACCGACGAGACGGCCGCGCTGATCGAGGCCTTCGTCCCCGTCGCCGTCGCGGACGAGATCGCGGGCTTCCGCGGCGCGGCCACGAAGACGATCTCGCTGACCGACCGGCTGAAGGCGATCCGGCTGCCGGATCCCGACGACGTGGCCGAGGACCTCCGGCGCTACCGCGAGGTCAGCGCGCGTGCCGACGAACTCGCGGCCGAGATCGAGCGGGCCGACCGCCGCATCGACGACCTCGTCTACGACCTCTACGGGCTGACCGAGTCGGAGGTCGAAATCGTCGAGGCGAGCGTCGACGCCAAGTGAGCGCGGGTCGGGCCGCCGATCAGTCCGCTCGCGGCAGTTGGACGGAGAAGACGCTGCCGGTCGGCTCGTTGTCCGCGACGGCGACCGAGCCCTCGTACTGGTCGATCAGCGTCTTGACGAGGTAGAGCCCGATTCCGGTGCCGGTGCTTTCGAGGCCCTTCTCGCCCTCGCCGAAGATCGACGCCTTCTGCCCGTCGGGGACCCCCGGCCCGTTGTCGGCGATGCTGACGGTGACCGCGTCGGGGTCGACGTCGCAGCGGACCTCGACGACCGGGTCGCTCCCCTTGTTGTGCCGGACGGCGTTGTTCAGGATGTTCTTGAAGACCGAGCGGAGCAGTTCGTTCGCCGCGACGTCGAGGTCCGGAATCTCGCCGTCGACGACGAACTCCGCGTCGGGGAACGCCTCGCGCTGGAGGTCGACCTCGTGGCGGAGCGTCTCCCGCAGCGAAACCGGATGCGTCTCGAGGTCGCCGCCGCCCGTGACCGTGTCGGCGTAGTCCCGCGCCGTCTCCGTGAGTTCGGTGACGTGGGCGCCCGCGTCGAGGATGCGCTGCACGTACTCCTGTCCGGTCTCGTCGGTGTGTCCTTCGAGGAGGTCCGCCCACCCCAGCACGACGCTCATGTCGTTGCGGACGTCGTGGCGGAGGATGCGGTTCAGAGTCGCGAGTTCGCGTTCGCGTCGCTTCTGCTCGGTGAAGTCGGTGTTGACGCCGACGACCGTGGTGACCTCGCCCGTCGAGTCGCGGAGCGGGAACTGTCGGGTCTGGACCCATCGGACCGTCCCGTCCGGCCGAACGATCCGTCCCTCGTAGGAGGACTCGACCTCGGGGTCGGACCCCTGAATCTGCGAGCGGACCCGCTCGCGATCCGCGGGGTGGATCGTCTCAATGAGCCGCGACGGATCGTCTCTGACGGCGTCGGGTGAGATGCCCCAGATGCTCTCGAAGCCGTCGCTGATGTAGTCGAACTCGCCCTCGCCGGAGACGAACCAGATCGCCACCCCGTCGAGTTCGTCGACCAGCGAGCGGAAGTCCGACCGCTGGTCGAGCCCCTGTCTGCCCATGGTGGTCGTGGGACCCCCACCCACATGAATTACCCGGCGGTTCTCGCCCCGAGACAGCGCTGCTGGCGGGTCAGTGGCGCGAAAAAACGCGTCGAACGTCGCCTCGCGGGCGACGAACCGATCAGTTAGTTGCGGGTGAGGTTCGTCGCGCGCGGGCCCTTGGGGGCCTGCTCGATGTCGAACTCCACGTCCTGTCCCTCTTCGAGATCCTCGCCGCCGACGTCCTCCATGTGGAAGAACACGTCGTCGTCCGCGTCGTCAGTCTCGATGAATCCGTAGCCGCCAGTGTCGTTGAAGAAGTCGACCGTACCGTTTGCCATTGCGACCAGACGGAGTGGCGGCGCAGGGATAACAGTTCCGCGAGTCGCGGTACCACGGCCCTCGCGCTGGCCGCTTCAGGGCACGCCGGAGTCGTCCACCGGTCGCACGACACAGACCAGCCCGCCGCGGCTACTCGACGCGAGCGAGTGGTCCTCGACGAACGTGGAGCCGTCGGCGCGCTTGCCCACCGTCCGCCCGCGCCAGATCCCCCGCTCCTCGACCGTCGGGAGGATCTCCTCGTACACCTCCGAGACGTCCTCCTCCGGGTAGAGGCGGTCCCAATGGCCCCCGATCAACTCCCGGGGCTCGTAGCCGTACAGGTCCGCGTACTCCCGGTTGACGTAGGTGAACTGCCCGTCGTCGTCGAGGATCGCGATCCCCTCGCGGGCCGTCTCGATCGCGAGGTGGGCCTCGTACACCCGGCGCTCGGCGCGGTGGGCCACGACGGCGTTCCGGATCCGATTGGCGAGGAGGGTGTACTGCTCGCGGCCGCCCTTTCGGAGGTAGTCCGTGACGCCCCGAGAGATGGCCCGGCCCGCCACCTCCTCGCTCCCGGTGCCGGTGAAGAGGATGAAGGGGAGGTCGGGCCAGGACGCCCGCACCTGATCGAGGAACTCGATGCCGTCGGTCCCGGGCATCTCGTAGTCGCTGACGACGCAGTCGACGTCCTGCTCCGCGACGAGGTCGAGTCCGCGGTCCGCGCTGGTGGCCGTCATCGTCTCGAACTCCTCGGACTCCCGTTCGAGGAGTGTGGTCGCGAGCGCCGCGAAGTCACCGTCGTCGTCCACGTGGAGGACGAGGATCTCCTCGTCGACCACGTCGCCACCACCGACCGGTGGAGTCGACGCCAGCTGCTCCATGCTAGCGACTCGCACTCACCGGGGCTAAAATGTTGTGCCCGACCGTTTGGAAAGGGTTTTCTCTCTGACTAAGTGTTCAATCAGTAATGACCGCCGTCGACCTCCTCCACGGTGATCCCGACACGACCCGGGAGGCGATCATGCAGGCGACGTACCAGGCGCTCTGCGAACACGGCTACGCCGACCTGACGATCCAGCGCATCGGCGACGAGTTCGCGAAGAGCAAGTCGCTGCTCTACCACCACTACGACGGCAAGGACGAACTCTTGCTGGAGTTTCTCTCCGTCATCCTCGATCAGTTCGACGACGAGGTGCCCGAGGACGCCGGGGACGACCCGGCGGCGCACCTCGACGCCCTCCTCGATTACGGAGTGACGGCGACTGTGGACGAGGACCGGGAACGGCTGACCCGCGCCATGACCGACCTGCGGGCGCAGGCGGCCCACGACGAGCGGTACCACGACCTGTTCGCGCAGAGCGACGAGGCGCTCCGCGACCACGTCGCCGACGTGATCCGGCGCGGCGTCGAGTCGGGCGCGTTCGCGGACGTAGATCCCGAGGCTGTCGCCGACTTCGTGCTCGTGGCGATCAACGGCGCCCGCATCCAGCGGGTGGCCGGCGGCACCGAGGGCGGCATCGCGGCCGCCCGGGCGGAGATGGCCGACTACGTGCAGAGCCAACTCGCGAGGGACGCCGATGAGTGAGAGCGGGCGCGCGGTCGACCTCACCGGGGGCGACCTCGTCAAGCCCCTGCTGGTGCTGTCACTGCCGATCATCCTCACCAACCTCCTGCAGGTGGGGTACAACCTCGCGGACACGTTCTGGGTCGGGCGCCTCGGCCAGGACGCCGTGAGCGCCATCTCCTACTCGTGGGCCATCGTCTTTCTCCTCATCACGCTGGCGGGCGGGTTCACCGTCGCGGGGACGGTCCTCGTCGCCCAGAACAAGGGCGCGGGCAACCTCGACGAGGTGGACCACGTCGCCGGGCAGACCATCGGCTTCGTGGTGCTGGTCTCCGCGGGGCTGGCGGTCGTGGGCTACGCGCTCGCCCCGATCCTCATCGATCTGGTGGGCGCGACGCCGGGCCAACCGGCCTACGAGATGGCGCTGTCCTACACCCGGACGATGTTCCTCGGCATCCCATTCGTCTTCGGCTTCTTCGTGTTTCAGGCGCTGTTGCAGGGGTGGGGCGACACCCGGACGCCCCTCTACCTCATGGGCTTCGGCGTCGCGCTGAACGTGCTCGCGGACCCCTTCTTCATCCTCGGGTTCCAGGGGAACGTCCTCTTCGAGGCGCTGGGGCTGACGGGCCTCGAAGCCGAACTGTACGCGCTGACCGGGTTCGACGGCTTCGGCGTGCAGGGCGCGGCCTTCGCCACCATTGGCGCACGGGGCCTCGGGGCAGCCATCGCGTTCGCGCTGTTGCTCTCGGGGCGGGTGGGGCTGAACCCCTCGCTCTCGGACTTCCGCCCGCAGCGAGAGACCGTCGAGAAGATCCTGCACATCGGCGCGCCGGCGAGCGTCGAGCAGAGCACGCAGTCCCTGTCGGTGACGATCCTGACGGCGCTGATCGCCATCGCGGGCAACGAGGCCGTCGCGGCCTACGGGATCGGGAGCCGGGTGACCTCGCTGGTCTTCCTGCCGGCTATGGGGCTGGCCCGCGGCACGGAGACGATGGTCGGCCAGAACCTCGGCGCCGGGCAGGCCGACCGGGCCAAGCGCGCGGTGTACGTCAGCGCCGCGCTCACTGCCGCGGTGCTCGCGGTCGTCAGCGTGGCCGCGTACCTGTACGGCGACACGGTCGTGAGCGTGTTCATCACCGGCGAGGACGCGGCGGCGGTGATCGACGTCGGCGCGGACTACCTGCGAATCGTGGGCGCGACCTTCGTGTTCCTCGGGGTGTTCCGCGTCGTGCAGGGCGCCTACCGCGGCAGCGGGAGCACCCGCGCGGCGATGATCTTCTCCGTGCTGGGGCTCATCGTCATCCGGGTCCCGACGGCGTACGGCCTGCTGACGTGGGGCGATCTGGGCGCGACGGGCGTCTGGTACGCCATCGCGGCGTCGAACGTCCTCGTCGTCGTCCTCGCGGGCGCCTACTTCCTCCGCGGGACGTGGGCCGACAGCGTCGTCGACGGCGACGACGCACCCGGTCGCGGTCCCGGCCCGGCACCCGGCGAGGACGCCCTCGACGACTGATCAGTCGAGCAGCGAGGCGACGGCGTCCACGAGGTCAGCCCGCGAGACCGGCTTCCGCTCGTAGTGGAGGTCCAGGCCATCGACGTCCGGGCACTCCAGCCGACTCACCAGCACCAACACGGGGCCGTCGAACCCACGGGCGGCGAAGGAGTCGAGAAGCGACTCCGGCGTCTCCAGCAGGAGGTGGTCGCTGACCACCACCGCGTCGAGCGCGGGGTGGAAGCGATCACGGGCCTCGGTCGCGTCGGCCGCGGCGACGACGTCCCAGCGCTCCGCGAGCCAGATCCGGAACGGCTCGCGCAGGCCCTCGTCGCGTTCGAGGAGAAGGATCTCGGGCGGGGCGTCGTCGGAACGGTCGGGGGCCTCGGGCACGGGTGTCTCCTCGCGGCCCGTCGAGCGGGCCGTGTGTCCTATTCGGCTCGACTGTCAATAAATTTGAGGGGTATCGCGAGTGAAGTTACCAGTCCAGCGACCCGGCGCTTCGGTACTCCGTCACCTGACTTTCGAAGAAGTTCTTCTCCTTGTTGAGGTCCGCCTGCTCGCTCATCCACGGGAACGGGTTCGCCGTGTGATACGCCGGGTCCATGTCGAGTTGGCCGAGGCGGCGGTCCGCGACGTACTCGACGTAGTCCGCGAACTGGTCGGGACCCATGCCCAGCACTTCCTCGGGGCAGGCCTCCCGCGCGTAGAGCTGTTCGAGGTCGACGGCCTCGGTGATCAGGTCCCGGACCTCCGCCTCGAAGTCGTCGGTCCAGACGCCGGGGTTCTCGGTGCGAATCTGGTCGATGAGGTCGACGCCGAAGCCGAGGTGCAGGGACTCGTCGCGCATGATGTACTCGAACTGCTGGCCGACGCCGACCATCTTCTGCTGGCGCTTCAGCCCGAGCATCATCGCGAAGCCGGCGTAGAAGAAGATGCCCTCCATGATGACGTAGAAGCCCACGAGGTCGCGGAGGAACGCGCGCACGTCGTCGTCGCTCTCGATAGCGAACGACGGCTCGTCGATGACCCGCGTGAGGTCGACGACGAACTCGTCCTTTTGCTCGATGGCGGGCACCCGGTCGTACATGCCGTACATGTACTCGGGGTCGAAGCCCAGCGAGTCACAGCAGTAGATGAACGTGTCCGTGTGGATGGCCTCCTCGTAGGCCTGCCGGAGCAGGTACTGGCGGCACTCGGGGGCGGTGACGTACTCGTAGAGGGCGAGCACGATGTTGTTCGCGGTCAGCGACTCCGCGGTCGAGAAGAAGCCGAGGTTCCACTCCACGAGCTGGCGCTCGGCGTCGGTGAGGGCGTCGCCCTCCCACTGGGACACGTCGTCCTGCATCGGAATCTCGTCGGGCACCCAGTTGTTGTCGACGCCCGCCTCGTAGTACTCGCGGGCCCACTCGTAGTCGATGGGCAGGATCTTGTTCGGGTCGTGCTCGGCGGCGCGGTTGATGATCGGCATTACTGACAGGCCTCGCAGGTCGGGTCGGTCACGCGGCACAGTTCGGCGTCGCGGTCCGCCTCGGCATCCTCGTCCTCGGAATCCTCGTCGTCGTCCCACCGGAGGGTCCCGGGGTCGCCGTCCTCGCTCATCGCTCGCCCTCCGCGGGCGTGCCGTCGCGGTGCTGGGTCTTGCCGTACTGGTCCATGTCGAGCGTGGACTTCTCGAACTGCGAGGCCCCCAGCGTCCGGAGGTAGTAGGTCGTCTTCAGGCCGAGGCGCCACGCCTCGGTGTACACGTCGTCGAGGAGCGTCCCGTCCGTCGACGGGAAGAAGACGTTGTGCGACACCGACTGATCGATCCACGTCCCGCGGTGGGCGGTGAGTGCGATCTGATGGCGCGGGTCGATCTCGAAGGCGCCCCGGTAGAGGTCCTTGAGGTCGTCGGGCACGCTGTCGATCTCCTGCACCGAGCCGTCGTGGTACTTCAGGCGGTCGACCATCTCGTCGTCCCAGAGGCCCCGCTCCCGGAGGTCGGCGACGAGGTGGTCGTTGACGATGGTGAAGTCGCCACTCATGTTCGACTTCACGTAGAGGTTCGAGTACGTCGGCTCGATGCTGGCCGTCGTGCCGTTGATCGTCGAGACGGTCGCGGTCGGCGCGACGGCCATCGTGTTGGAGTTGCGCATCCCGTGGGTCGCGACGTGGTCGCGGACGCGGTCCCAGTCCAGCGTCTCCGTCCGGTCGGTCGGGATCTCGCGGCCCCGCTCCTCGGCTAACAGGTCGACCGTGTCCTGGGGAAGGAGGCCGCGTTCCCACTTCGAGCCCTCGTAGGAGGGGTAGGCGCCCCGCTCGGCGGCCAGTTCCGAGGAGTTCAGGATGGCGTGGTAGGAGACGAACTCCTGCCAGCGGTTGGCTTTCTCGATGGCCTCGTCGTCGGCCATCGGGACGCCACACGCCATCAGGGCCTCGTGGAAGCCCATCGTGCCGAGGCCGACGGGCCGGTGCTGCATGTTCGAGGCCTCCGCCTCCGCGGTCGGGTAAAAGCAGAGGTCCACCACGTTGTCGAGCATCCGCATCGCGGTCTCGATGGTGTCCGCGAGGCGCTCGCGGTCGAGGTCGCCGTCGGCGACGTGCGTGGCGAAGTTGACGCTCCCGAGGTTACAGACCGCGTGCTCGTCGGCGCTCGTGTTGAGCGTGATCTCGGTGCAGAGATTCGAGGAGTGGACGGTGCCGACGTGGTCCTGCGGGCTCCGGACGTTGCAGGGGTCCTTGAACGTGATCCACGGGTGGCCCGTCTCGAAGAGGCGCGTGAGCGTCTGGCGCCAGAGGTCCGCGGCGTCGACGGTCTCGTACTGGCGAAGCGCCCCGTTCTCGGCGCGCTCCTCCGCGGCGAGGTACAGTTCCTCGAACTCCTCGCCGTACGCGTCGTGGAGGTCCGGCACCTCGTCGGGCGAGAACAGCGTCCACTCCTCGCCGGCCGCGACGCGCTTCATGAACAGGTCCGGGATCCACGCGGCGATGTTCATGTCCGGCGTGCGTCGGCGCTCGTCGCCGGTGTTGCGTTTGAGATCGATGAACGCCGGGAAGTCGAGGTGCCACGCCGCGAGGTACGCGCAGGCGGCGCCGCGGCGCTTCCCGGAGCGGTTGATCGCCGCGGTCACGTCGTTGCTGATGCGGAGGAACGGGACGACGCCGGTCGACTCGACGCCCGTCGACTCGATGAGGGCACCCGAGGCCCGGAGGTTCGTCCAGTCGTTGCCGAGGCCGCCGCTCCACTTTGACAGCTTCGCGTGGTGCTTGTAGGCGTCGAAGATGCCCTCGAGGTCGTCCTCGACGGTCGTCAGATAGCAGGAGGAAAGTTGTGGGTGGGCGGTGCCGCTGTGGAACAGCGTCGGCGTCGAGGGGGTGAACTCGAACGTCGAGAGCACCTCGTAGAACTCTCGCGCGCGGGCCTCGGGGTCGTCTTCGTCGAGCGCGAGGCCCATCGCCACGCGCAGCCAGAAGGCCTGTGGCAGTTCGAGGTGCACCCCGTCGGTTTCGGTCTTCAGGAAGTAGCGCTGGGCGAGCGTCTCCATCGCCATGTACTCGAAGTCCCGGTCGCGTTCGGGCGCGAGAACCTCGGCCATCGCCGAGAGGTCGAAGCGCTCGGTCATGCGCTCGTCGAGCAGGCCCATCTCGACGCCGCGGCGGAGGTTCTCGACGACGGTCTCCCGGTAGGCCGATTCGAGGGCCTCGCCGGTCAGGTCCTCGCCGATCACGTCGCGGTAGTACTGCTGGCGGAACACCGCCGCGGCGAGGCGCTTGTAGCCGGGGGTGCGCTCGATGCGAGCGGTCGCCGCGTCGATGACGGCGTCGTACACCTCGTCCCGGCCCGCGCCGGCGTACAGGTCGCGCTCCGCCGCCGCGCAAACTTCGTCGATGCGGGCGTCGTCGAACTGGTCGTCGGTCGCTGTGCGTGCGCGCTCCACCACGGAGCGGATCGTGTCGGTGAACGTCGATTGCGTGCTCATGTGTCGGTGTCGGGCGGTTCACCGTCGTCGAGTTCGTCGCTGAGGACGGCGTCGAGTTCCCGGAGGAACTCCTCGGGGTCGGAGAACGCCTCGTACACGGAGACGAAGCGGATGTACGCGACCTGATCCACGTCCCGCAGTCGTTCGGAGACGAGGTCGCCCACCGTCCGCGAAGAGACGATGCGGGTGTCGCGAGTCTCCAGTTCGGCCTCGACGTCGTCGACGAGGGCCGTCACGTCCGCGTCGGTGACCGGGCGCTTCTCGACGGCGCGCTCGATGCCGCCCCGGAGCTTCTGCCGGTCGAACGGCTCGATGTCGCCGCTGCGCTTTTTCACCTGGAGCGTCTCCCACTCGGGGCGCTCGTAGGTCGTGAAGCGGAACTCACAGCGCGCGCACTCGCGGCGTCGCCGCACCGACGTACCGTCTGCGCTGGTCTCGGTGTCGACGACGCGCGTTCGAGCGTGACCGCAGTCCGGGCAGTTCATGGTTGTCACTACGTGACCCTCCGTCCCCATATAACCGGGGTGATGACGGCTGACCGCAACATCTGGTGTCGCCGGCTCCCCCTTAAGTTTTTCCAACGTGCTTGTTGTAGAACAACCTAATTTGTTCTATCGGCGGGGCCGACGAACATGTTTGGAGAAATGGACACGGCGCGGGGCCACCTAGCGAATGGTATGGCCCACGACTGCGAGCAGGTCACGCTCGACGCACGCGAGATCGAGGGCGAACCGTTCGGCGAGATCATGGACGCGCTGGCGGAGCTAAACGAGGACGAGCGGCTCGTCCTCGTGAACAGTTTCGAGCCGGAGCCGCTGTACGACGTCCTCGAACAGCGCGGCTTCGCCTTCGAGACGACGGAAGTCGCGAGCGACGAGTGGCGCGTGCAGATCACGCCCGCGTAGGTCCCGAACGTGTTGGGCACCACCCATAGGGTCGGCGGGGCCCGAGCGTGAGGCATGCCGGGCATCCCGTCACCCTTCGGCGGTTCGGCGGCCGACTTCGACGACCCGGGGGAGTTCGTCCCCGATCACGTCCCCGAACCGGGGCCGTTCCTCGCGGACCACGACGTGCTGACGGGGCCGGATCACGTGGCCTTCCACGCGATCAGTCGCGAGGTCTTCGAGGAGCGGACAGTGTACGACATGACCTTCGACTACAACCTCGCGCGCCTGAACCTCGACAGCCGCCACCCGAACGCGGGCTACCGGTACGCCGAGGAGAGCGAGGCCGTCCTCCGGGCCGAGTTCACGCCGACGACGCCGTTCTGCCCGCAGACTCACACGCTCACCATCGGCTCGTTCCGGGCGTGGAACGGCCTCCGCGACCGCCACGACTACGACCTCGTGCGGGTCCGGGCCGGACCGGACCACCACCAGAGCGACGCCATCAACGAGGAACTCGCGAATCTCGAAGCGGAGTTCGAGGAGACCGGGAGGATCCCGGATGGCGACGCCGACGCGCCGGCCGGCGCCGGGCAGTCGGCGCCGTTCTAACGGGTCCGCTCACGCCTCGTCGAGGAAGCGATCGGACACGTCCGGAGAGGGCACCATGCACTCCTCGCGACGGCCGAACACCTGATAGCGGTGCGCGGCGACGAAATCGTAGACGGCGTCGCGGAGGCCCCGGGGGACGACCCGAAGCGGCCACGCGAGCGACCACGGGAGGCCCAAACGGCGCGCGACCCGCAGGACGGCGGCCGACTTCACGTACGCGTCCGACCCCTCGATCAGGACCACCGAGTCGTCCGCGTCCGTGGTCACGTCCGCACGCGCCCGGAGCCGCTCGCCCGCCCCCGACTGGAGCGGCGCGAAGGAGAACACGCCCTCGGGGTCGTGGCGGATGACGAACTGGATGGCGCCGTTGCAGAGGTTGCAGTGACCGTCGAAGAGCAACACCGGCCCCGCGTCGCTCACGGCGACCCCTCCGCGTCGCGGCCGTGCCCCGCCACCACGTCGACGCCGGGGCTGTAGTAGCAGACCGGCTCCCCCGCCGGCCGGTCGAAGCCGTTCGCCCGAAACAGCGTGTTCGCCGCGAACTCCGCGTGGGCGGGGTAGAGCGGCCAGCGCGGGTGCTCGACGGGCACCTCGCGGGTCGAGCCGTCCGTGCCCTCGGCGAACAATCGGTAGCGCTCGGTGAGGAAGTGCGGCAGGTCGCCGGGCGCGTGGTCGATTCGGGCCCCGTCCCGGCCGTAGGTCGCCGCGACGTGCGCCGCGCGGGCGCCGGGGTGGCGGCGTCGGCTCTCGAAGACGACCCGATCCGACCCGGCGTCGATGTCGACGGCGGCGTTGTAGTACGGGAGGCCGTGGAGCAGGCGGGCCGCCGCGACCGAGAGGAGGCCGTCGGCGTCGAGGCTGAAGAAGTAGACGCCGGGCCGGCCCTCGTAGGTGACGTAGGTCCGGAGGTTCAACTCCGGCAGGGCGACGCCCATTGCGGCCGGAAGTCCGCGGGGGCGCACCGCGACGTTCGTGAACGGCACGACCGAGAGCCACGCGTCTCCCTCGTGGGTGTCCACGGCGAGGGCGTCGGGGAGGTGGGGCTGGACCGTCTCGGGGGCGACGGGCCAGTTCGCGAACAGCAGGTGGCGCCACCCCATCGCGAGGGCGACCACGTTAGCGACCCCTCCGCGTGCTGCGTGCGAGCATCGGCGGCACTTGGGGCGCGGCGCGTTTCAGTCTGTGGACCGCTCGCAGGCCAGTCCCGCCGCGGCCTCGAAGACGTGGACCTCCGGTTCGATGCCGGTTCGCTCCCGGTAGCCCGACTCGATGGCGTCCACGGCGTCGTCGACGCCCGCCGGATCGACGAGGGAGAGGACACAGCCGCCGAACCCCGCGCCGGTCATCCGCGAGCCGAAGACCGCGGGGTGCTCGGCTGCGATCTCGACGACGGCGTCGAGTTCGTCGCAACTCACCTCGTAGTTGTCCCGCAGGCTCTCGTGAGACGCCGCCATCAGGTCCCCGACCGCGGCCACGTCGCCGTCCGACAGCGCGTCGCGGGCCTGCTGGACGCGCTCGTTCTCCGCGACGACGTGCTCGACGCGTCGGGCGACTGGGCCCGGGAGCCGGTCACGGTGTGCGTCGAGGTCCGCGGGCGACACGTCCCGCAGCGCCGTGACCGGGTGGTCAAGCAGGCGCCCCAGGTGCTCGACACCCTGCGTGCACTGCTGGACGCGGCGGTTGTACTCCGAGTCCACGAGTTCGTGCTCGACGCAGGTGTCGGTGACGACGAGGCGCGCGCGGTCCGCGGAGAGCGGGATGTGCTCGAACGTGCGCCCGCGGCAGTCCAGGAAGAGCGCGCGGTCCTCGCGGCCGAACGCCGACGCGAACTGGTCCATCAGGCCACAGCTCACGCCGACGAACTCGTTCTCGGCGCGTCGCGACACGTCGGCGAGCGTCCCCGGGTCGAGGTCGGCGCCGGCGAGGTCCGCGAACGTCGCGGCGGCGGCGAGTTCGAGCGCCGCCGAGGAGGCCAGCCCCGCGCCCATCGGCACGTCGCTGACGACGACGAGGTCCGCGCCGGGCACGTCGTGACCGAGGTCCGCGAGCATCGCGGCGGGCCCGAGGACGTAGTTCGCCCACGTCTCCGCGACCGGTTCGACGTCGCTGGCCGACGCCGTCACCGTGTCCTCGAAGGTCGTCGAGTGGATCCGGAGGCGGTCGTCGTCGCGAGGGGCCGCGGCGACGACCGTGCGTCGGTCGATGGCCGCCGGCAGGACGAAGCCGTCGTTGTAGTCGGTGTGACCCCCGATGAGGTTCACGCGCCCCGGGGCGGAGTGCGCGACCGACGGCGGTTCGTCGGTCCCGAACTCGGCCGCGAAGGCGCGGTCGGCGGTCGAGAGGCGTCCGGACATGTCCGTTGACACCCTCTAGACACCGGGGGGTTAACAGTCGTTGGGAAGTCGGCCGCCGGGGATAAGTGCGGGGCTCCAGAAGAGGGGCCATGGGACTCACCGCCTCGGCCGTCGCGTTCGTCGTCAGCCTGCTCGTCGGCGGCCTCGGCATCTTCGTCGGCGGCCTCGTCGTCACCGGCACCAGCGACTACGAGCACGCCGTCTGGACCGCGCTCATCGGCGCGCTGGTGTGGGGCATCGCGTCGTTCCTGTTCGGCTGGCTCCCGGCGATCGGGCCACTCCTGACCCTGCTGGCGTACGTCTGGGTCGTCAAGCGCCGCTACCCCGGCGGGTGGATCAACGCGGCCGCCATCGCCCTGCTCGCGTGGGCGGCCTCGGTTGGCATCATCCGCCTCCTCGCGGAGTACGGCGTCGAGGGGCTGGGCGCGACCGGCGTGCCCGGCGTCTAGAACAGGGCTTCGCTGGAGGCGAGGACGCGCGCGGGACCGCCGACGCGCCACGAGCGCGTCTCGACGCCACAGTCCGCCACGGCCGACTCGACGCGGTCGACGTGCTCGGCCGTCGTGTTGACGTAGACGCTCGCGCCCGTGTCGCCCGAGAAGTAGGCGGGCACCCCCTCCGCCCGCAGGTCGCGAACGGCGTCGAAGACGGCGAGCGTCTCGGGCTTCCAGTACACCCAGCCCGCCGGCCCGGTCATCGTGGTCGCGGCCAGCGAGAGCGTGTCGTGCTCCGCGATCTCGAAGACGCGCTCGGCGTCGTTCTCGCGGAGGGCGTCCCGCATCGCCGCGAGTTGGTCGTGGACGTGAGCGAGGCGCGCATCGAACATGTGAGAGTCCGCGGCCTCCTCGTGGGCGGCTTCGGTCTCCTTGTACGAGGGTACGAGCGCGGCGACGATGCGGTGTTCGGCCTCCAGTTCGTCCGTGCCCGTGATGCGCTCGGAGCGGCAGTCCACGTCGTTGAGGCCGGCGTGCAGGTCGGAGTAGCCGCCCGTGACCGAGCGCGCGGCCGAGGACGACCCGCGGCGGGCGATCGTCGAGATCTCCGGGCGCGTGAGGTCGAGGCCGGCGGCCTCGACGGCGGCGGTCGCGAGGGCCGCGAACCCGGAGGAGGAGGAACCCAGTCCGACGTTCGAGGCGAAGGAGTTCTCGCTCTCGACCCGGACGGGGTCGTCGCGGTCCGCGAGCGCCCGCACGTGATCGAGGACGTGCTCGATGCGCTCGGCGCCGCGGCCGGTCACGGCCTCGCCGTCGATGCGGTACTCGTCCCCGTCGGCCTCGGGTCGGAACTCGACGGTCGTCTTCGTGTGGCTCGGCGCCGTGCAGACGCTGATGCTGTCGTGGTAAGGAAGCCGCAGGTCGTCGTCGCGCATCCCGTGGTACTTGACGAGTCCCTGAATCGGGTGCGCCTTCGCGGTCGCCTTCATGGCTCCACGGGGGGCGAGCGACCGCATAAACGTCCCGATGGAGCGAACCACTCAAGCGCCGGGCGACGCGAGTGGCCCCCATGGGCGACCCGCTCCCGGAGCGCGAGGCACAGGCCGAGGCGGTCATCGACCGGCTGTACGAACTGTACCCCGATCCGGAGATCTCGCTTCGCTTCTCGAACCGCCTCGAACTGCTCGTCGCCGTGATCCTCTCCGGGCAGTGCACGGACGAGCGGGTGAACGAGGTGACCGCCGACCTCTTCGAGACGTACGAGAGCCCCGAGGACTACGTGGCCGTGAGTCAGGACGAACTCGCCGAGGACATCTCCTCGATCACGTACTTCAACCAGAAGGCCGGCTGGATTCAGGACGCCTGCGAACAGCTCATCGAGGACCACGACGGCGCGGTGCCGGACACGATGAGCGACCTGACCGACCTCTCCGGGGTGGGGCGCAAGACGGCGAACGTCGTCCTCCAGCACGGCCACGAGGTCGTCGCGGGCATCGTCGTCGACACGCACGTCCAACGGCTCTCCCGTCGGCTCGGCCTGACGGAGCTGGAGGCCCCGGAGCGGATCGAGCAGGACTTGCTGGACGTGGTGCCCGAAGACGAGTGGCAGGAGTTTACCCACCTGCTGATCAGCCACGGGCGCGAGACGTGCACGGCGCGGAACCCGGACTGCGAGGACTGCGCGCTGGCGGACATCTGTCCCTCGGAGAAAGGCGATTCGGCGGTCGACCTCGCGAGCGGCGAGGCCTGGAGTTAGACGTAGCGGAGGACGAAGTACGAGATGCCGACGATCCACGCGATCAGCCAGAGGACGACGTAGCCAGCGACGCCGACCCGGAGGCGACGGCGCCAGTCGTCCATGTTCTCGTGGAGGTCAGAGAGGTCGACCTCCTCGTCCGGGTCTGAGTACAGGTCGTGGCGGCGCTTCACCTGAAAGATGCGGACGATGCCGGTGAGCGCGAACGTGAGCATCGCGTAGGCCTGCAGGCCGAAGAAGGCGTGGACGCCGGTGACCCCGTTGAGCCGGTAGGTGAGCCGTGGGAGCATCCAGAAGACGACCGGGCCGGTCGTGAGCGCGAGACCGACCGCGATGTACCGCAGGTGGTGGAGGAGCACGTCCCAGGACACCCTGTCAGCGTCGACCACGATCCACGCGCCGTAGATGTAGAAGGGAAAGCTCGCGGTGACGAGGGCGACGGCGAGGACGGCGACCGTCCGGTCAGCGACCATGCGCGGGCTTGGCCGGCGGCCGCGTTAAAACGCACGAAGCGCGCGTCGACCACGAAGCGCTTATCGGGCCGCCGACCCGACCCCCAGGTAATGGCCGACGCCAGCGACGAGGGGGACGACCGCCCGCGCCCCGAGGACGTCGAGGAGCGCTACGACTTCGACGACTTCGGCCCGGCCGACATGGCGGAGATGTCCCCCGAGGAGTGGGAGGCGGCCTTCGACGCGGACAGTTGGATCACGGGGACCGACCTCCTCGACCGCGTCGAGCGCGAACTCGAGGCGCGCGTCGCCACGCGGGAGGTGTTCGCCGTGATCGAGCGGGACCAGACCGACGAGGGCGAGCGCCTCGTCGCCTACTCCGACGAGGGCTACGCCGCCGTCTACCCCGACGGGACCGTCGAGGGTCGCGGGACGGTCCTCCGGGACGTGAAGCCGACGGTCGCGCTCTGCTCGATGCCGGACTACGAGCCGGCCTCGGCGGACGGCGAGCGGGGCCTCCCCGACCCGGAGGCCGTGACCGAGCGCGGCCGCGACCTCGGCAATCTCGTGTTGCAGGTGATCGGACTGGCGCAGGTGATCGCGGGCCTGATCCTCTTCGGGGCGTGGATCGGCTACGCGCTCCACGTGGTCGTCTCCTTCGTCGCGTTCGCGTTCGTCGCGTTCGGCGTCCTCCTGCTGACCGTCGTGGCGAACGCGCGCCTCTCGGATCGGTTCCGGGCCGAGGAGTATCGCGAGCGCCTCCGCTCGGCGGGCGTCGCGGACGGCGAGCGCCCCGCGTTCGTGCCCGGGAGCGACCGGGACGGCGAGGACCGCGACGCGGAGTGAGCGACCAGAGGAGCGGGGCATCGGTGGGTTTATGGCTGTCCCATCCCGAGCGCCACATGTATGAGAAGGCGGGACTTCCTGAAGGTAGCCAGCGGTGCTGTCGCGACCGCTGCCGCCGTGGACGGCGCGGCGGCCGAGGGCGACCCTTCGGGGACGGCACCGGCCCAACAGTCGGGCACGACGACCGCCGGAAACGGGACCACCGGGAACGGGACGACCGGCAACCAGACGACCACGACGAGCGGCGGCGGTGGCGGCGAGACGGTCACCGTCAACGTCTCGACGGAGAACGACGACTTCGTCTTCCAGCCGGGGACTTCGGAGCCGCTGTACATTAGCCCCGGGACGACCGTCGAGTTCGTGTGGAAGGGGAGTATCGGCCACAACGTCTCGGTGCAGAACCAGCCCTCGGGCGCGTCGTGGGAGGGCCACGAGACCCTCGAAACGGCGCCGTTCACGTACAGCCACACCTTCGAGACGAAGGGCGAGTACGAGTACGTCTGCACGCCCCACGAGTCGTCGGGCATGGTCGGCTCCATCGTCGTCAACGAGTCCGGTCAGGCGCCGGTTCCCGAGGGCGGCGAGGAGCTCTCGCCCCACGAGATGGGGGTTCCGTTTCAGGCGCACTTCGTCGGTATCGCCACCGTGCTGATGATGATCGTGTCCACCATCTACACGTTCTTCGTGTTGAAGTACGGCGAATCACGGCACGCGAGCGGAGGGACCTAACATGTCATCCACAGGAAGCACGTACGGCGACATCCACCGCTACGAGCCCCCGCGCGAGAGCACGGCGGCCGCGATCGCGATCGTCCTCCTGACGATCATCGAGGTCGTGTTCGTCGGCCTGTTCAGTTACGGCCTCGTCATCGGCTGGGGGCAGGACCCGATCGGCAACATGTATCTCGGGTTCATGCTGACGGCCATCTTCATCGACCTCTCCTTCATCCTCCTGCTGTACCGCAAGGAGTTCCTGCCGGACGTGATGATCGTCAAGAAGCGCCGGCGGAAGTGGGAGGACCTCTACGTCCGCGAGGAGATGGCCGAGGGCGACAGCGCGATGGAGAGCGCGTGGGAACAGTTCAAGACGGCAGTGTACCCTTACAGGAGGAAGTAAATGTCCGAAAGCGACAAATATCCGGAGAGTTCCGGCCGACGGCAGTTCGTGAAAGGCGTCGTTGGGAGCGCCACCCTCGTCGGGTTCGGCTCGCTCGGCGCCGTCACCTTCGACGCGCTGACGAACCGATCCGGCGCGGGTGGCGGGACGACCGAGTTCTACGGCATCGAGAACACCGGCGGCCCGGCGCCGCGCGCCATGCCACAGATCGTCGTCGACATCGACGACGAGGGCTACGTCCAGGGCCGTTACCCCGAGGTCACGGAGGAGGAAGTCGGCGGTCAGACGGTCCAGGTCGCCGAGGAGACTATCGGCAACATCACGTACGCCGCCGAGTGGTTCCAGTACTGTGGGGTCCAGGGGTACGCGGGAGTCGCGCCCGACTACGACGGCGACGACTACTTCCGCTACGCCTCGGAGCCGCCTTACGACTGGCAGCGAAGCGAAGTGAGCGTGGGCGACCGGGTCCACATCGACGACTTCGACGACTACGAGTCGTGGGGCAACGGCATCGGCAACGACGGCGTCGGCAAGCCCGCGATGGTCACCTGGCGCTCGCAGGACACGGAGAACACGATTCCGGTCCAGTTGCTCCGCTCGACGCGCGTCGCGGACATGGCCGGGCAGGACGAGGAGTGGCTCTCCGAGAGCACGGATCAGGGGATGATGGCGTGGCTGAACAAGTGCACGCACTTCTGCTGTGCGCCGGGCTACAAGGCGTCCGGGCAGGCCGAGCGGTTCGCGGCCGCGAATCAGGCGTACTGTCCGTGCCACCAGTCCGTGTACGACCCGTTCAGCATCGTACGGAGCGCGTTCGTGGCGTACCCGCGCCCGGAGGACGGATAACATGAGTCTCGAACGCGCCGACGACCACGACCACGACGCGTGGCTCGAAGAGAAAGACCTCACGCCGGTCGAGCACACGTTCCTCACTGTCCTGATCTGGATGGACCGGCGGCTCCGGTTGGTCGACTACCTCGAACTGCTGGAGTCGATGTACTACCGCATCAACTTCCAGCTGCCGAAGAGCCACACCGAGCAGTACAACCTCGACAACAAGTTCTGGTACTGGTACCCGCTGTACGCGCTCGGGTCCTTCTCGACGCTGGCGTACATCGTCGCCGCGGTGAGTGGGGCCTTGCTGGGCTTCTACTACGCGCCCTCGGCCGCGACGGGTGCCTGTGCCTCCGCGATGGGCGGGAGCGTCGACGGGGCGTCGGTCGCCTACTGCTCGATCACGAGCATCATGACCGACCTCAACTTCGGCTACATGCTCCGGTCGATCCACCGGTGGGCCGCGCAGGTCATGACGGCGGCCGTCTTCCTGCACATGCTCCGCGTCTACTTCACGGGCGCGTACAAGGAGCCGCGCGAACTCAACTGGCTCATCGGCATCGTGCTGATCAGCCTCACCATGATGTTCGGGTACACCGGCTACCTGCTCCCGTGGGACCAGCTCTCCTACTGGGCCAGCCAGATCGGCGTCGAGATGGCGCTCTCGATCCCGCTGGCGGGCGAGTGGGTCGCACAGCTCGTCTTCGGCGGGTTCGCACCGGGGGCGGCGACGCTCCGCAGGATGTACATCCTGCACGTGTTCCTGCTGCCCTTCGTGGTGACGACGCTGATCGCGGTCCACATCGGGATCGTCTGGATGCAAGGCATCGCGGAACCGCACTGATACAATGACCGACAACACCGACACCGCGGCGGACGCACAGACCGACGGTGGCAACGCACCGGTGCCGCCGGACGACGAAACGCCGACGTGGCGCGAGCGCAAGGAGCGACGCGTCGGCCTCTCGCGGCTCACCTACGAGTACTTCGAGCGGGCCCGACGCGAGGATCAGGACCTCCGACAGGAGTCGGACTACGTCGAGCGAGACGTGCTCGCGTTCCCGACGTGGCCCCACGAGGTCATCCGGAACCTCTCGCTGACGGCCTTCTTCGTGGGCATGATCTTCTTCCTCTCGGCGACGCTGCCGCCCCACATCGCGGCGCCCGCGAACCCGAGCCAGACGCCCGCGATCATCCTGCCGGACTGGTACCTCTACTGGTCCTTCGGACTGCTGAAGCTCGGCCCGCTCAACCCCGAACTGGCGATCCTGGGCGGCGAAAAGCTGATGGCCGACCGCGCGTACGGCGTCATCGCCAACCTCGTCGTCGTCGGGGCCATCGCGGTCGTGCCGTTCCTCAACAAGGGCAGCGCCCGGCGGCCCGTCGAGGAGCCCTTCTGGGCCTCCATCGGCGTGGCGGGCGTCGTGTTCTCCATCACCATCGCGGCGCTGTCGATGAAGAACCTCCTGCCCATCGATCCGCACCTGCTGTTCGACCTGACGTTCCTCCTGCCCATCGTCGTCGGCGGGCTGTCCTACGCGGTGCTGAAGACGATGCGCGAGGGGTACATGTTCGACCTCAACCGCCGCTACTACCGGCTCCGGCCGCCGAAGTAGATGGCCGACGACGCCGACGGCGGTCGGGACGTCGTCGTTCCCCTGCGGCTGTACAAGACGATCATCGTTTTCGCGACGCTCATCGCCATCGTCTTCGTGATCGCTGGCTTCGTCGTTCTCGACGTGGCGACGCAGCGCGCGACGCTCCAGCCCGGACAGGTGAACCCCTTCGCCGGGCTGCTCGGCGTGGCGCTCATCGCGGGCGGGGGCGCAGTATACGCCTTCGCGTCCCGGTTCCGCGCCGAGGGAATGGGAAAGGATAAAGAGCAGGCGGACGAAGCTCCCGATGATGGCTGACGAATTCGCGAAGGGGCTCGGCATCCTCACCGGCTCCGGGCTCCTGTGGATGACGCTCGCAGGCTGGTACAACACGCCGCACTTCGACGGCGCGCAGCTGAACGGGCCGGACCCCACGGGGCTTGGCACCTACGGTGAGATCGCGCTCACGATCAAGGAGGCAGCCTTCTGGTTCGCGATTCTCGGCGCGCTCACCTTCTGGGTGCTGCTCCCGGCGTACCGGGAGGCCCGCGACGCGGTCGCCGAGTGACGCCGTCGACGCGACTTCTCTCGAACTGAGTCCGGAGACAAAGAGCGGCGCCACCGGAACGGTGGCGAGGGCGTCGAACCCCAGCAGTCGCTATGGGGGTCGAAGACGGCGAGCGAAAACGAAGCCGATCAGACGACGCTGCTCCAGACGGGCTGGACGAGGAAGAACAGCGAGACGTACGCCGCGTAGAGCAGCGTGACGAACGCCGCCGTGATGGCGCCCTTCGGACGCTCGATGGGGTTCTCCTCGCGGGCCTCGACCTTCCGCGCCTCGAACTCGAAGAAGTCGGCGAGGAACGTCGTCAGCACCAGCGTGGACAGCACCACGCCGGAGTGGTGGTGGAGCGTGAGGTAGTACAGCGACCCGATCACGAGCAGCCACGAGGTGGCGACGTGAGCCGGATGTCGCGACAGCGCTTCCGCCCCGCCCTCCGCGGCCTGCCGGCGGTGCCGATCGTTCGCCAACTTCCGCGTCACGAAGTTCGCGAGGACGAGCGCGATGAGCACGTACTCGATGTGAGGCCCGATCAGCGTGTCAATCGGACCGAAGAACGTGACTGAGGGTTCCGCCATGTGCGACGATGTGTCGGTTTCGGTCTTAGGTCTTTTCCATCGGCGCCACGGGCTCGGGGTCGAGGAGCGCGAACGCCCCGTCGCGCTCGATCCGCACCGGGTCGTCCCGCGCGACGACGCCCCGGTCGCGGCCGTCGATCCGGAGTTCGACCGGGCCCTCCTCCCGCGTGACCGTCAGCGTGAGCGGCGGCGCGGCGACCCAGCGGTGGGGATCGACGGTGAACGGCGCCACCGGGACGACCGCGAGGGCGTCCGTGCCGGGCGCGAGCGTCGGGCCGCCAGCGTCCCGAGCGTAGCCACGGCTCCCCGCGGGCGTGGCGACGACGACGCCGTCGGCGCGCACGTCGTCGAGGGTGCCGTGGGCGTCGGACGCGACGCGATAGGCCGAGATCTGAGCCGGATCGCTGGTGACGAGCATCGCGTCGAACAGCGCCCGGTACTCGCGGTCCCCGACCGCGACGGAGAGTAGGGGCCGCTCGACGGTGGCCGCGGTCCCGGCGCGGAAGCGCCGTAGTGCGGCCGCGACGGCCGCTGGCTCCCGCTCGATGCTCGGGATCGACGCGTCGACGGCGACGGCGAGGATCGGCGCCTCGGGGGCGCCGGCTGCCACCTCGAGGAGTGTTTCGTCGCCGACCGCGACGACGAGGTCGGCGTCGCCGACCGCGGACGCGTCGCTGGAGTGGACGCGCTCGTCGTCGATCGCCGCGGCGAGGTCGGCGTCACCGACGACGGCGATCAGTATCGCTCACCCGAGTTGTGGGGCATCGGCGCGGCGGGGCGATCAGAGCATCTCCTCGGCCCGGAGCCCCGCGATCACGTCGTCGACGAGCGTCTCGACGTCCTCGTAGGGGAAGTCCTGGTGACTTGAGATCTTCGAGGCGAGTTCCATCGCCGTGAACCGAACGTCGCCGGCCTCGAACGTCGTCCCCGGCCCCTGCGGGAGCGCGGGCACGAGATCCATCTGGGTCTCGACCGGGTAGTCAGCGTCCTCGAACGCCGCCGTGAGTTGCGAGCGGAGCTCCGCTTCCACGTCTGCCATAGCGAACGGCCGTCCGGACGGAGCAAAAGGGTTGTGGAGCGAAACCAAAGTATTCAGTAGCCGCGGGGGCCAACCGCCGCCCATGAGTGACAGCGAGGACGGCGTCTCCCGTCGGGGCATCCTCAAGACCGCGGCCGCAGGCACCGTGACCGCCGCGGGCGTCGCGGGGGCGGCGACCGCCCAGGAGGACACGACGACCGCGGGCGGGGACAGCGGGAACGGGACGACGACCGGCGGGAACGGGACCGCCGGCAACGGGACGACGACGGGCACCGGCGGCGGTGGCGGCGGTGGCGAGACGGTCACCGTCAACGTCTCGACGGGGAGCAACGACCTCATCTTCGAGCCCGGCACCTCGGAGCCGCTGTACATTAGCCCCGGGACGACCGTCGAGTTCGTCTGGAAGGGAAGTCTGAGCCACAACGTCGCGGTGCAGAGCCAGCCCTCGGGCGCGTCGTGGGAGGGCCACGAGTCGCTGGAGGTCGCGCCGTTCACGTACAGCCACACCTTTGACACGCTGGGCGAGTACGAGTACGTCTGCACGCCCCACGAGTCACAGGGCATGGTCGGCTCCATCGTCGTCAACGAGAGCGGAGAGGCACCCGTCACCGGCGGCTACGAGACGATCCTTCCCGACAGCGCGCAGACCCTCGGCGTCGCGGCGACCGGCACGATGGTCTCCGTGCTCGGGCTCGCCTACTTCTTCCTCAAGTACGGCGGCGACTACGGCGAACTCGAGTAGTCAGCCGTCGACGGCCACCGAGACGTCGACGGGACGCCGCTCCCCTTCGAGGTCCGCGACGATGCGCTCGACGACCCGTTCGCCCTCCGCGCGGATGAGTCCGGAGACGCGGTCGAGCACCCAGTCCAGCGAGACGAAGCGCGGCAGATCGAGGATGCCCGCGCTCGCGCTGTCGGGGTCGAAGACGACCGTGAGCGTGACCCGAGACGCCGTCTCGCGGTCGGGCGGCGCCGCCTCGGGGACGGCCTCGACCTGCCAGTCGCCGTGTGCGGCGAGGTCGCGGGTCACGCGCCACGACAGCGTGTTCGGCGGATCGACGTCCGTCACCTCCGTGTGCGCGGTGTAGGTCACCTTCCACCACGCGAACCGGAGCGCGTACTTCGTGCCCGGCCCGCCGTCGCCGGTCTGGTCCACGCCGCGGAGGTGCTTCGAGTAGTCGGCGTACCGCGGGAAGTCGACGAGGAAGTCGAACACCTCCTCCGGCGGCAGGTAGACGACCGTGCTGACCTCGACGGTGTTCACGGGCGCGGTTGCGGCGGCGGCGCCTTCAAACCCGGGGCAGGTCGGAGCGATACCGTTACGGTGGCGTCGCGCGCACGCCGTGGTGATGCCAATCGAAGGAGACGCGGTAATCGTCGGCGGCGGCGTGGCCGGTCGCACCGCGGCGACGCTCACCGCGCGGCACGGAGTCGAGACGTACGTGATCGACGGCGGGGACTCGATCCTGCGCCGCAACGCCCACCTGGAGAACGTCCCCGGCTTCCCCGCTGGGGTGAACTCGCGGCTCTTCCTCGACCTGCTCGGAGAGCAGGCCGAGACCGCCGGGGCCGAACTCCGGGACGGGCGCGCGGCCAGCGTCGAACGCTCCACCGAGGGCCTCGTGGTCGAGACCGAGGGCGGCGAGCGCTACCGCGCGCCGTACGTGATCGCGGCGACGAAAAACGAGGTCGGCTACCTCGACGGCCTCGACGTGGCCACGGTCGACCGCGGAAAGACGTTCCTCGACACCGACGAGCGGGGACGCACGAGCGTCGACGGACTGTACGCGGCGGGGCGCGTCGCCGGCAAGCCCCACCAGGTCGCCGTCGCGGCCGGCCACGGGACGGAGGTGGCGGTGACGCTGCTGGAGGACGACGAGCGGCCCTTCTACCACGACTGGGTGGCCCCCGAGGGGTACTTCACCGGGCGCGGCCGGGAGGTGCCCCCGGGCTGCGAGGAAATCGACGAGGACGAGCGGGAAGCGCGGGAGCGCCGGTCGATCGAAGTGATGCGCGAGCGCTTCTCCGCCCCGCGGACCGACGAGCCGAACCAGCACCCGAGCGTCGAGGAGTGAGGGGGAGTTTTGAGGGCCGGGAGCAAAGCGGCATCCGATGACGAACCTCGATGGGGTCCACGTCGCGCTGGGGGTGACCGGGAGCATTGCCGCCGTGCGCGTCGTGGAACTCGCCCACGAACTCCGGCGCCGCGGCGCGAGCGTGCGGGCCGTGATGACCGAGAGCGCGACGTCTATCGTCCACCCGTGGGCCGTCGAGTTCGCGACCGACGCCGACGTAGTCGCGGAGATCACGGGCGCGGTCGAGCACGTCGACCTCTGCGGGCGCGAGGGATGGGCGGACGTGTTCCTGATCGCGCCCGCGACGGCCAACACCGTCGGCAAGGTCGCGGCGGCGATCGACGACACCCCTGTCACGACCTGCGCGACGACCGCGCTCGGCGCCGACGTGCCGGTGGTCGTCGCGCCGGCGATGCACGAACCGATGTACGACCATCCGGGCGTCCTCGGCGCGCTGGACCGCCTCGAATCGTGGGGCGTCGACCTCGTCGATCCCCGCATCGAGGAGGGGAAAGCGAAGATCGCCACCGACGACGCCATCGCGCTCGCGACGGCGCGGGCGGCCGGGGACCGGCCGCTCGACGGTCATCACGTGGTGGTCACGGCCGGGGCGACCAGCGAGCGGATCGACCCGGTGCGCGTGCTGACGAACCGCTCGTCGGGCCGAACCGGCCGGGCCGTCGCGAAGGCCTGCTACGCACTCGGGGCCGACGTGACGCTGCTCCACGACGGCGCGGCGGTGCCCTACGCCGACGTGGAGCGCGTGGAGAGCGCCGCGGAGATGACCGCCGCCGCGGAGGCCGCCGCCGCGGAGGCCGACGCGCTCGTCTCCGCCGCGGCAATCAGCGACTACACCGTCGACGCGGCGGCTGAGAAGATCCGCTCGGGCCGCACCGACCTCGCGCTGGACCTGAAGCCGACGCCGAAGCTCCTCGACGCCGTGCGCGAGCGCCACCCCGACCTGCCGATGGTCGGCTTCAAACTCGAACCGAGCGGCGGAGACGAGGCGATGGTCGCGGCAGCCCGAGACCTGCGCGACCGAGCGGACCTCGCCTTCGTCGTCGCCAACGACGCGGGTGCGGTGGGCGGCGACGAGACGCGGGCGCTCCTCGTCGACGAGGACTCGACCGCCGAGTTCGAGGGGCCGAAATCGGGGCTCGGCGCGCGCGTCGCCGAGGAACTCGCGGCGCGCCTCTAGTCCGACTGGTCGTCGTCCTCGTTGGGCCACTCGGCGCCGGTGACGAAGGGCACGCCCATCCTGTGGGCCGAGCGCGAGATCATGTGCGCGCCGGTCGGCGCCGTGAGGAACAGGAAGACGACGCCCACGAGCGACGTGACCCCCGCACCGGAGAGGCCGAAGTAGACGGCCCCCGCGAGGAAGATGGAGGCCGCGCCGAGCGTCGTCGCCTTCGATGTGGCGTGCATCCGGTTGAACACGTTTGGCAGGCGGAGCAGCCCGATGGTCCCGACGACGATGAAGAAGGTGCCGACGGCGACGAGCAGCGCCGCGAGCGCGGTCTGAATGGTCCAGCTCATTCGATGATGTCACCCTCGATGACGTACTTCGCGACGGCGATGGTGCTGATGAAGCCGATGATGGCGAGGACGAGACTCACCGTCGCGAACAGGCCCTCGCCGGTGAGCAGCGCGAAGAGGACGGCGATGGCGACGACGTTCGTCCCGATGGTGTCGAGTGCCACCATTCGGTCCGGGACCGTCGGCCCGCTGATGACCCGGTAGGCCGCGAGCAGGGTCACGCCCGACGCGACGACGAGCGCCACGCGGAGGACCGTGGTCAGCAGCGCGGGGTCCGCCTCACTCGCCATCGGCGTCACCTCCCTCGGGCGACGGGACCGGGTCGTCCGGGTTCCGGTCCTCGTCGAAGATGAGGAGCGCGAGGCCCTCCCAGCGCCGGATGGGCGCCACGACGGACTCCCTGTCGCGGCCGTCGATGGCGTGGACGATGAGGCTGTTTCGCTCCTCGTCGTGGTCCATGGTGAGCGTGCCGGGCGTGAGCGTGATGGAGTTGGCGATCGTGGTTACGGCGGCGTCTGACTTCACGCGGAGCGGGATCTCGATGACGCGCGGTTCGATTGGCATGCTCGGCGCGAGGACCCGGTAGGCCACGTCGACGTTCGCGGTGACCAGTTCCCAGAGGAACGTCGCGAGGTACATCCCCGCGAAGGGGAGCATCCGGACGACCCGCCGGAGGTCGATCCGATCGGCGTAGAGGCGCCGGAAGATGAACGCCGTCGGCAGACCGACGACCGCGCCGAAAACGACCTCGCTCGCCAGCACCCGCGGGTCGAGGGGGATGCCCCGGACGAGGAGCCACAATACCGCGAGGGTCAGGCCGATGACCGGCCAGCGCCGGACGCCGCGGGGCGCGCGGTCGCTCACGCGCCACCACCCCCGAGGACGGCGCGAACGTACGCGTCACGGGCCAGCGCGGCGTCGCCCGCCGCCGAGGCGAAGCGGAACACCGGGTCGAAGCCGATGCCGAGCGCGACGACGGCGAGCGCGAGGACCGCCACGAGGGCGACCAGCACGGGGTCGGGGGTGGCCCGCTCCACGAGGGGCGTCGGCGACCCCCAGAACGAGCGGTTCCAGCCGCGGGTCATGTACGCGATGGTGAGGATTGCGCCGCCCAGCGCCGCCGCCAGCGCCCCGACGTCGCGGGCCTGGGCCGCCGCGTCGAAGACCAGTAGCTTGCCGAAGAAGCCCGACAGCGGCGGGATGCCGACCATCGCGAGGGCGCCCACCAGGAAGGCCGCGGCGATGACGGGCGTCGAGGCGGCGAGGCCGCCGAGGTTCCCGATTTCGTCCGTACCGGTCGCGTCGGTGATCGTCCCCGAGACGAGGAAGAGCAGACTCTTCGCCACGGCGTGGTTGAGCGCGTAGACGAGCGCCGCCGCCAGCGCCAGCGAGCGGACGCCCGCCGCGGCGGCCCCCACGGCCAGCGGCAGGGCGATGAAGCCGACCTGGCTGATCGAGGAGTACGCCAGCAGGCCGTCCACGTCGTCGCGGGCGACGGCGCCGATCCCGCCGAAGACGATGCTCGCCGCGGCCATGACGAAGAGCACCGGCCCGAAGAACGCCAGCGGCGAGTCGCCGCCGACGAAGGGAAGCGAGACGGTCATCTCTCCCGCCGCGAACACGGTGAAGTAGAGGCGGATCACGGCGTACACGCCCACCTTCTTCACGACGCCCGCGAGCATCGCCGTCGCGGGCGCGGGGGCCGCGCGGTAGGCGTCGGGCACCCAGAACTGGAAGGGGACGATGCCCGCCTTCAGCGCGAAGACCGCGAACAGGAGCGCCGAGAGGCCCAGCACCGGCGCGGGGTCGACGCCGTAGGCCGCGGGGTCGGCGAGGCGCTGTGCCATGTCCGCCATGTTCAGCGTCCCCAGCGTCCCGTACAGGCCGCCGATGGCCACCAGCATCACGGCGCTGGCAATGAGGTTGAGGACGACGTAGCGCATCGCGGCCCGGGTGTGCTCGGCGCCGCCGTAGAGGACGACGAGGACGTAGCTCGCCATCAACATCACCTCGAACCAGACGAAGAGGTTGAACACGTCGCCGGTGAGGAAAGAGCCCGCGACGCCGAGGAGCATGAAGTGGAACAGCGCGTGGAAGGAGACGCGCTGGCCCGTCTCGTCGACGTAGCGGGCCGCGAACGCCGCCGCCGGGACGGCGACGAGCGCCGAGAGGACGAGCATGAACGCCGAGAGGGCGTCAGCCACGAGGACGATACCGAAAGGCGCCTGCCACTCCCCGAGCGTGTAGACGAGGACGCCGTCCGGGAACACGCGGAGCGCGAGCGCAGCCACGGCCGCGGCGTACGCGAGGGCGCCGCCGACGCTGACGGCGGTGCGAAGCCGCGGGCGCTTCCGGACCGGTAGCGAGAGGATCGCGGTCAACAGTGCGACGAGCATCGGCGCGACGGCGACGTGTGGAGTCACGAGCGATCACCTCGAAGCGACGAAACGTCGATGGAGCCGTTCTCCTCGTACGTGCGGTAGGTCAGGACCAGCGCCAGCGCGGTGGTCCCGAAGCCGATGACGATGGCGGTGAGCACCAGCGCCTGCACGAGCGGGTCGGTGACGTGGCCGGCGCCGTGGCCGCCGTGGCCCACGATCGGGACGCTGCCGTCGAGGCCACCCATCGTGATGAGATACACGTTCGCGGCCTGGCTCATGATGGAGACGCCCCAGACCACCCGAACGAGGTCCCGGCGGAGCGTCAGGAACGTCCCCAGGGCGAACAGCGCGCCGAGCACGACGGCGAGGACGAACTCCGTCATTCTGCACCCACCACCGAGAGGATCGTGAGCAGGGCGCCGACGACCACGAAGTACACCCCGAGGTCGAAGGCGAGGGCGCTGGCGACGTGGACCTCGCTCCACAGGGGCACGTCGTGGACGTACCAGTGGTCCTGCGCGAGGAAGGGCACGTCCCAGTACAGGGGGACGAGGCCGCTCACCGCCGCCACCGTCAGACCGACGGCGAACAGCCGCCGGTAGTCGGCCACGATGCCGTAGTGGAGGTGGCTGACCACGTCCTCGACGGCCCGGTCGAACACCTGATCCTCGAGGAAGGCGATGCCGTACGTGATGTAGACGAGCGCGAACGCCGTCGTCGTCAGGACGCCGGCGATGAAGCCGCCGCCGGGTTGGTTGTGGCCCTGGACGAACAGCGCCACCGAGACGACGACGATGAGCGGGACGACGGTTCGCGCGGTCGTTCGGAGGATGGTCGTCGTCACTGCGTCTCACCCCGTTCGCGCATCGCCACCAGCGTCACGATGCCCAGCGCCGCCATCGCCACCACCGAGATCTCGCCGAGCGTGTCGAACGCCCGGATGTCGACGAGGATGACGTTGACGACGTTGCCACCGCCGCCCGCGCCGACCGCCCGCTCGACGAGGCCCTCCGTCGTGACCCCGCCCGTGGGGGTGCCGGCGGTCGCGAGCAGCACGGTGACGGTCACCGTCGCGCCCACGACGAGGGAGAGAGCCGCGTCGCGGGCGACGACGGCCCGGCGCGCCTCGCCGTAGAAGGACGGGAGTTTGTCGAGGACGAGCAGGAAGATGACCAACACCAGCGTCTCCACGACCAGTTGCGTGAGCGCGAGGTCGGGGGCGCTGGCGAGGATGTAGAAGATGGCGATCATGAAGCCCAGAATCGACAGCGTGAGCACGCCCGCGACGTGGGAGGGCGCGATGCTCACCGCGGCGGCGGCGACGACGCCGACGCCGAGGACGAGCAGGACGGGGAGCGTGAGGTTCACGGCCACGTCCCCGGGAAGCGACACCGGCGCCGCCGCGTAGGCGGCCAGCGTGCCGACCGCCGTCGCGCCGACCGCCCACGCGACGTACGTGCGGAGGAGACCGTTCTGGACGACGCGCGTGACGCGGGCGCTCGTCGCCGTCGCGCCGTCCACGAGGCGGTCGTAGTACCAGTTGGGGTTCAGCGGACCGACCGCGAGGCCGCGCCGGATCGCCGCGACGAGCGAGTCGAGGATCGGGTACACCGCGAGTCCCCCGCCGATGGCGAGGGCGCTCATCACGAGGGCCGGCGTGACGTGCGTCGGCAGGCCGACGTGCATCTCGTGGTGCCCCCCGCTGGCGCTCTCGAACACGGACTGGACGACGGTGTCGACGGCCAGTTGCGGGACGGCGCCGACGACGGCGGCGAGGACGGCCAGCAGCAGCGGCGGCGCGACCAGCAGCGTCGGCGGGCGGTGGACGTGGCCCAACTCCTCGGGCGTCTCCCCGAAGAACAGCATGAGGAAGCGCACGGAGTAGAGGAACGTGAACACCGATCCGACGACGGCGAGGACCGGGAACAGCCACGCCGCGCCGCCGGCGTGCTCGGCGGCGTGGACGGCCGCCTCGAACAGCAGTTCCTTCGAGTAGAAGCCGTTGAACGGCGGGG